>MDTB01140105.1_pt1 | contig 56300 bp, 67 predicted proteins | sample 811161 | NCBI WGS metagenome assembly MDTB01 (sample SAMN05326650, study PRJNA326480) | marine metagenome | isolation source: seawater | place: Mediterranean Sea | collected 2009 | reverse complement strand
TTTGCGCTCCTTCCTCTAATACTTCATTAGGATCATCTGTTAGTAATCCAACAAGCTGTTTTCTGTCTTCTCTAATAGTGTCAGATCTATATAAAGATCTTTTTCCAATAAAATCATATTTCTTTTTACTTACAATCCAATCCATCTGTAAATCTATAGGGGTCATTGTAGCGTCAGTATCTTGACCTACAATTATGAATCCTTTTTCTGCTCTTAATAAATGCATAGTTTCAGTGCCATAAGGTGTTATGTTAAAATCTTTTCCTGCTTCCATACATTTTTCCCATACAGATTTACCATAATTAGCCTGTACATTAATTTCATAACTATGCTCTCCAGTAAAACTTATTCTCATAACTCTACAATTTATTTTATCAATTTTTGCATTTTGGAATGACATATGTGGAAATTTTTCATCAGTAAAATCTAAATCAGATATAACACTTGAGACAATTTTTTTACTATTTGGACCACAAACACTAATTGTTGCAAAATGATCAGTAACTGAGGTTAAATAAACATCTAATTCAGGCCATTCTGTTTGAAGATAATCTTCTAATTTGCCCATAACATTAGCTGCACCACCAGTTGTTGTTGTCATTATATAATGATTTTCAGCTAATCTAGTAGTAACACCATCATCATAAACCATGCCATCTTCATTAAGCATTAAACCATATCTACATTTTCCGATAGCAAGTTTTGACCAAGCATTTGTATAAACTCGATTTAAAAATTCTGAAGCATCAGTTCCTTGAATATCGATTTTACCTAACGTAGAAGCATCCAATATACCTGCACTATCTCTTGCTGCTTTACTTTCTCTTTGCACAGCCCGATGCATATCTTCATTGTTTATTGGATAATACCAAGCTCTTTTCCATTGACCCACATTCTCGAATTCAGCATTATTTTTGACATGCCAATCATGAATTGGAGTTCTTCTAAAAATATCAAAATATTCACCAACATTTCTTCCAACTATAGTTCCAAAAGTTAGTGGAGTGTAGGGTGGCCTAAATGTTGTTGTACCAAGTTCACCCATTTTGGCATCTGCAGTTTCAGAAATTATTCCTAGTGCATGCATATTACCAAGTTTACCTTGATCTGTACCCATGCCAGTTGTTGTATATCTTTTAACGTGTTCAATTGATCTAAAACCTTCTCTTAGAGCTAGTTTTATATCTTTTGCAGTTGAATCATTTTGATAATCAACAAAAGGTTTAGTTTTTCCTAAAATTTTATCTGATGGAAGTAACCAAATATTTCTTTTTAATTTACTATCAGAAGATTTAACATCAACATTATCATAATTGGTATCTTTAATTTCTAAAAATTTAATTAATGATTTTGTTGTATTTGTAAGAATTTCATCCAAAGTAAATTCTCCATTACAAGAACCAATACTTATTTGTTTTGAATTATAAGTAAGTGGTATAAATATTTGATCTTCTTCTCTAAATCTCAATTTTCCACCAGATTGAGTAAATAAATGTACTGCTGGAGTCCATCCTCCTGAAACTCCCAAACAATCACAATTTAAGGTAGTTTTAGAACCGATAACTTTTTCTCCATCTTTTGAAAGCTGCATTATTGAAACTTTGTTAATTCTTTTATAGCCCGAGGTATTAACTACCGTAAATCCTTTAAAAATCTTAATATTATTTTTTTCTACTTCTTTAACTAATTTTGAATTTACTTGTTCTCTATTATCAATGATAGCTTCAACTTTTATACCTTTTTGAATTAAGCTTATGGCTGTTTCATAAGCACTATCATTATTTTTTAATAATATATTTTTTTCTCCACAAGCTACTCCATATAGATCAGCATATTTTTTTATGGCTGATGAAAGCAAAATACCAGGACGATCATTATTATCAAAAATTAAAGGTCTTTCTATTGCTCCTGTTGCAGTAATAACTTTTTTGGCTCTTATTTTTAGTAATTTTTGCCTCGTTTTATTATCTCTTTGTTCAATCGGTAGATGATCAGTAAGACTTTCTCTTGCTAGTAAAAAATTATAACCATGATATGCCGCAACACTAGTCCTGGTTTTAATTTCAAGATTTTCTAATTGTTTAAGTTCATTAATTTCTTTTTCTAACCAAGAGCCAGAATTTTGATTATTTATTTTAAAATAATCTGAATTTTGATAAATTGTTGATCCACCAAGATATGGTCTTTCATCGACTAATAGTGTTTTTAAACCATTCTCAGCTGATATTTTGGCAGCTATAATTCCTGAGATACCTGCTCCTATTACAATTACATCACAGTGAATATATCTATGTTCATAAACATCCGGATCTGGTTCAACAGGAGATTTACCTAAACCAGCAGATTTTCTAATAAAATATTCATACTTTTTCCAAAAGCTTGCAGGCCACATAAAGGTTTTATAATAAAAACCGGCAGGTAAAAGTGGGGATAATAGATTATTTATTCCACCAATATCAAAGTTAACACTCGGCCAACAATTTTGACTAGATGCTTCTAATCCTTCATAAATTTCAACTTCAGTGGCTCTTACATTGGGTTCGGTTCTTGATGTATTATCGTGTAGTTGAATTATTGCATTTGGTTCTTCTGAACCAGCTGTCATAATTCCTCGTGGTCTATGATATTTAAAACTTCTACCCACTAAGTGCACATCATTTGCTAATAGAGCTGATGCAAGTGTATCACCTTTGAAACCATAATATTTTGTTCCATTAAATTTAAAAGAAATTCTATTTGTTTTGTCAATTAATTTACTGGTTTTGACTCTTAAATTTTTTGTCATGAACTATTTTGTTGGAGGTTTTTCACCCATTTTATAAACTGCTTTAATTTCATCATTCGAAGTATCACGAACTATATTAAACCATTTTCTGCATCCATGCATATGATTCCATCTCTCAAATTGAACACCTTTGATATTTTTTCTCATAAATAAATATTCAGCCCATTCATCATCGCTTAGTTCTGTCGGTTGTTTTGGTCTGACTATATGAGCTTCTCCCCCAGCTTTAAATTCACTTTGTTCTCTTTCACCACAAAAAGGACAATAAATCAAAAACATTAGTGTGCTACAGCAGCAGCGCCATGTTCATCTACAAGATCACCACTTACAAATCTGTTTATATTAAAAGCTGCATTCAATTTATGTGGTTCATCATTTGCAATTGTGTGAGCAAATAAATCCCCAGAACCTGGCGTAGCTTTGAAACCACCAGTACCCCAGCCACAATTAAAATATAAACCCTTAATGCTAGTTTTACTTATTATCGGGCTTGCGTCAGGACATATATCTACAATCCCACCCCATTGACGTAACATTCTCATACGACTAAATATTGGATATAATTCTAGAATCGCATTTAAAGTTCCTTCTACAATGTCATGACTTCCTTTTTGCGAATAAGAAACATAATCATCCGTACCAGCACCTATAACTAATTCACCTTTATCTGATTGACTAACATAAGCGTGAACAGCATTTGACATCACCACAGTATCAATAATTGGTTTAACAGGCTCAGATACTAAAGCTTGAAGAGGTTTACTTTCCAATGGTAATTTTAATCCAGCCATATTTGCAATTACACTTGAATGTCCAGCAGCAACTACTCCAATTTTTTTTGTTTTTATAAAACCTTTGCTTGTTTCAACACCTTCAACTGCATCAGCATTTCTTTTAATACCTTTAACTTCACAATTTTGTATAATATCAACACCCATTTCATTAGCACCTCTTGCATAACCCCAAGCAACAGCATCATGTCTAGCAGTTCCAGCTCTTTTTTGTAATGTTCCTCCTAATACAGGGTAGCGTATATCTGGAGATGTATTTATAATAGGGCAAAATTTTTTCACTTCTTCAGTATTTAGATAAACTGCGTCAATACCATTTAATCTATTAGCATGGGTTCGTCTTTTTAAATCTCTCACATCTTGCAAATTATGTGCAAGGTTCATAACTCCTCTTTGACTGAACATAACGTTATAATTTAACTCTTGTGATAATCCTTCCCAGATATTTAAAGCATGATTGTACAAGCCTGCACTTGCATCCCATAAATAGTTTGATCGAATTATAGTTGTATTTCTTCCTGTATTACCTCCACCAATCCAACCTTTTTCAATTACTGCAATATTCTTCATATTGTGTTTTTTTGCTAAATAAAAAGCAGTAGCTAAACCATGACCGCCTCCACCAATTATTACAGTTTCATATTCTTTTTTTGGAACAGGGTCTTTCCACGCTTTTTGCCAATTTTCATGGTAAGAAAATGCGTTTTTAATTAATGCAAATATTGAATACTTATTTTTCATAATATTATAAAGCAATAATTACTTTATAAATATTGAATATTCAATACAATCGGTTATATCACTTACGTAGTGGAAGAGTGGGTGAGATGGCTGAAACCAATCGGTTGCTAACTGATCTTACGTGGAAACATGTAACGTGGGTTCGAATCCCACCTCTTCCGCCAAATTCTCTGCTCTAAGTTAATATAGTTTTTGATTTTTAAAAAAATTCTTTAATTTAATGGGTTTTTTTTCAAGTATATATCTATAAACATTATAGTTTTCTAATACCCTTTGAACGTAATTTCTTGTTTCTCTAAACTTTATTAGCTCAATCCAGTCAACATAATCAATCTTCTTCTTTTGAGGATCTTTATTAATTTTTTTCCAATATCTAACTCTTTTGGGTCCAGCGTTATAAGCTGCTATAGAAAATGGATAAGAGCCTTCATATTCTAAAATTAATCCTGCAATATAATGCGATCCTAAATTTATATTATATTCTGGATCGGTAGTTAATCTTGACCTTGAGTAGGGCAACTTCGCCTGTTTTGCCACGAGTTTTGCCGTATAAGGCATAAGTTGCATTAATCCTTTGGCGCCAGCATGACTATTAGCTGTAATGTCAAATTCACTTTCCTGTCTAATAATAGATAAAATAAAAGCGGATTCAGGTATTTTTCTTCCGTTGATAAAATTAGGAGTACTGATTATTGGATAATTAAAATTATTGTGAAATCTTTTCTGGTATGAAGCTATTTTTGAAATTTGAATTGCAAAATCATATCTAGATATATTTGTAGCTAATTCAGCTGCTAATATTTCACTACCTTTACTTATGTTATGATTAGCCAAATGTTTTAATATATTTTTTGAATATTTATCTTTATTTAATTCATCTAATAAATAAACAATTTTTACTAATTCTTTTTGATAAAAATATTTTTTATATTTTTCATCTATTTTCATTTGTTCAGGAAGTTGAAAATCTTGATCTGGTTTAATTTTTAAATGTGCAAGCTGTCCATAATAAGTAGTAAGATACTTTGATGCTTCATTATACCATTTCAAAGATTTTTCTGTATCACCAATTTTTTCGTAGGATCTGCCCAACCAGTAAGATCCTCTAGATAAACTAATTGGGTAACCAACATTATTATAAAAATTTTGAAAATGTTCTTTCGCTAAGATTGGATTATTTAAGAAACTGAGTGCAATCCATCCACTCATCCATTCAGCTTCAGCGAATTCAGGACCACTAGTCATTGAGTGTTGACTGCTTATTTTGTAGGCTAATTCATATTTTTTTTTATAAATCAAGGCTCTAGAAATAATAGATCTTTCTTTCCACCATTTATCTGGTCTAATTAAATAATCTTTATCATTTTTAATTTTTAATAGTATTTCTAGTGAACTATCAACCCTTCCTCTTTTACGTCTCCATTTAAGTCTGTCGTAATTTAAACCAGCATCATTTTTAAATTTAGTTGGTACATTTTTGATAGCTTGATCTACGCCATATGATTTACTCATTAAAATTTGTCTTGCCGTATATAATAATCTTTCATCTTTAGGAAGATATTTTAACATCCTTTTTAAATCCCAATATTTATTTTCCCAAGCTAGATAGTCTGCTCTTTTAATATAATCATTTGAATTTAGATATTTTTTAAATTTTTTTCTGAAAAATTTCATATTAGCACGACTTAGATCTGCTGTTATCCAGCCATCTTTAATAAGATTAATTCCTTTTTCTATGTTGCCTGTAGCAATTAGGCTTTCTCCAAGAATTAATTTACCGTATCCACTTAAAGGTTCAGTGGCCCCAAACCATTCTATTATTTTTTTTGGTGATATGCTTTCTGTAGATAATTTATGTTCAGCTAAATATCTTAATCTACCTATTCTTGGATATTTATCATTTTTATCTATAAATGTTTTATAATCATAAAAACTTGCATAGTTTCCAGTTTTCAATAGATGCTTCCATTGAACAAAGTTATATATAGATTTATTTTTAGCTTTTCTAGAGACAGATAGTGCATCTTTCCATTTTCCCATTTCAAAGGCTTTAACGGCTTTTTTTGCTATAGCAAAGTCTTTTTGACTAAAAAATTTTGATTTTTTCTTAATTACTGTCTTTTCTTTTTTAACTATTAATGGTTTTTTTTTAGGTTTTAAAAATTCAATTTTTTTTTCTTTTTTAACTATTTCGATTTTTTTTTCTTTTTTTAAAATCTTTTCTTTTTTTGGTTTTGGTTTTGGTTTGATAATATTTTTTGATAATTTTTTGATTTTAGTCTCTTTGTCTAAAAAAGGTTTTTTTAAAGGTAATATTAAAGGTTCATTTGCATAATTAAAGCTTGTAAATATTAAAATTATAGTGAATATTTTTATATAAAAAGTTACTTCTTTAGGCATATATTTTACTAAATGAATCTATAAACTATGTTATAAGTATTTATGTTCAAAGGATCAAATGTTGCTTTAATAACCCCGTTTAAAAATAATAGGCTTGACGAAGAAGCTTATATTAAATTAATACATTTTCATTTAAAAAATGGCACAAATGGATTAGTTCCAGCAGGTACTACAGGTGAATCTCCCACTTTAAATCATAATGAGCATGAAAAGGTTATAGAGTTATGTGTTAAAGAATCTAATGGCAAAATACCAGTTATTGCTGGCACAGGTTCAAATTCAACTGAAGAGGCAATTTCATTAACTAAGCATGCGGAGAAAGTTGGAGCAGATGGTGCCTTAGTTGTTACACCTTATTATAACAAACCAACCCAGGAAGGTTTGTATCAACATTACAAAGCTATTAATGATAATACCAATCTACCAATAATAATTTATAATATACCTAGCAGATGTGTAATTGATATGTCGGTCGATACAATGGCTAGATTATTTGAATTAAAAAATATTACTGGAGTAAAAGATGCTACTGGTGATTTAGATAGACTCGATCAACAGTTAAAAAAAATGGGACCTGAGTTTATTTTAATGACAGGAGAAGATGGATTGGCTTTTGAATTTAACAAAAGGGGTGGTGTAGGATGTATTTCAGTAACAGCTAATATTGCTCCAAAGCTATGTTCAGACATGCAAAAATATTCTAAATCAAAATCAGATAATGAAGTTCAAGAAGCTGGAAGAATAGATCAGATACTCCAACCTCTTCATAAATCATTGTTTATTGAAAGCAACCCAGCGCCTGTTAAATATGCAGCAAAGTTATTAGGCCTTTGTGATGACGAAATAAGACTACCTCTTGTTAAGATTAAAAAAGAAACTCAAGAGGAAATTAAGAAAGTATTAAAAACTGCTGAATTAATTTAATGAAAAAAAAAACCAAGCATGGTTTAAAGATTATTAGTTTAAATAGAAAAGCTAGTTTTAATTATTTTTTTGAAAACTTATTAGAAGCTGGAATTGTACTTAAGGGGTCAGAAATAAAATCTGTTCGTAGTGGAAAGATTAATATCGCAGACTCTTATGGTGTGGTTAAAAATGGAGAAATTTTTCTTATCAATTCGCATATAGCAACATATAAACAGGCTAGTTATATTAATCATGACCCAATTGAAGAAAGAAAACTTTTATTAAATAAAAAGGAAATAAATAAGATTTCTGGTAAAATTCAAAAAGAAGGTTTTAGTTTAATCCCAACTAAAATGTATTTTAAAAAAGGAAAGGCTAAAATTGAAATTGCTATAGCAAAAGGAAAAAAACAATATGATAAAAGGGAAGCTAAAAAAAAGAGTGATTGGAATAAGGATAAAGCAAGATATGTTAGAAAATCAAGTTAAAACTGTTTTTTTAGCCATAGGATCAAATTTAGGAAATAGATTAAAATATATAGAGTTGGCAAAATTTAAGTTACAACTTAATAATATAACAATTATTAGATCGTCTAGTAATTATGAGTCATTATCATGGCCTAATCCTAAAAATCCTAAGTTTATTAATGTAGTTATTAAAGTTGAAACTTATTTATCTCCTATAAAGTTATTATCTATATGTAAAAAAATAGAAAACGATTTAGGTCGAAAAAGGTTTAAAAAAAATGAGCCAAGAACTTGTGATATTGATATAATTGATTATAACCAAAAAAATCTCATTTACAAAAATTTCGATTTAAACTTACCCCATCCTGAAATTTCTAAGCGAAATTTTGTTCTCTTACCTTTATACGAAATATCAAAATCATGGAAACACCCTAAAACTAGAGCAAACATTGGAAAAATAATCAGTTCTTTAAATATTGAAGATTTAAGAACTATTAAACAAATCTAAATTAGTGATATAATAAATTATGCTTAAATCTGATGATCTAATAAATAAAGTTAGATCTTATAACAAATTTTTAAATCCAGAAACTTTAAATAAGGCTTATGACTTTGCATTAAAAGCTCATAAAACTCAAAAAAGAGATGAGGGCGTACCATACATCATTCATCCCATAGCAGTGGCAAGTATTTTAACAGAATTAAAATTAGATAGTGCTACTATAGCAACAGGTTTACTACATGATACAATTGAAGATACATACGCAACATATGAAACGATAAAAGAAGAGTTTGGACAAGAAGTAGCTGACTTAGTAGATGGAGTAACTAAAATTTCTCTATTTGAAAATCAGGCAGAGTCAAATTCAAAAGCTGAAAATTTTAGAAAACTTATTCTGGCGACATCAAAAGATATACGTGTACTTTTGGTTAAATTAGCTGACATACTACATAATATGAGAACCATTAGATTTGTTAAAAATAAAGATAAACAACTTAGAAAAGCAACCGAAACAATGGAAATTTATGCTCCTTTAGCAGACAGAATGGGAATGCATAGAATCAGAGATGAATTGGAAGATCTTTCGTTTCAAGTGTTAAACAATGAAGCAAGAGAACTTATCAAAAAAAGGTTAGATGAGATAAAAGAAGATAAAGTTAATTCATTTAATTCAATTTCATATCAATTTAGTGATTTATTAAACCAACACAAAATAGAAGCTGAAATAATTGGAAGAGAAAAAACACCATTTTCTATATGGAGAAAAGTTCAAAAAAAAAGAATTTCTTTAGAACAAATTACAGATATCATAGGATTTAGAATAATTTTAAAATCAGTTGAAGATTGTTATAAAGCTCTTGGGATTTTTCATCGTGAATGGAATTGTATACCAGGAAAATTTAAAGATTATATTTCATCACCAAAAATTAACAAATATCAATCTTTACATACTTCAATTATAGGACCAAATAGAAGACCAATTGAAATTCAAATTAGAACAATGCCTATGCACGAATTTGCAGAAAGAGGTATAGCATCACATTGGAAATATAAATCTTCTGAAAAGTTTAATTCATTAACTTGGAAAGAATACGAATGGTTAAAAGACCTTGTAGAAATAATAAATAGAAATGAAAATCCAGAGCATTTTTTTGAGTATACGAAATTACAAATGTTTCAAGAGAATGTTTTTTGTTTTACTCCAAAAGGTTCAGTCATTAAATTGCCTAAGGATGCTACACCTGTAGATTTTGCTTACGCTGTCCATACTAAAATAGGAGACACCGCTATAGGTTGTGAAATTAATGGTAAAGAAAGTGAATTACAGAGTATTTTAAGAAATGGAGACATTGTTAAAATTATTACTTCAAAAAAAAAGTCACCCTCACTTCACTGGATATCAATCACAAAAACAGGAAAAGCAAGATCTGCAATCAGAAAATATTGGCATACAAAAGGTGAGGAAAAAGCAGAACGTATAAAAAAATATAACACAACATTATGGATTTCTCTGCCTGACAAACCAGGTAAATTAGGTGAAGTAACTATGTTACTTGGAGATCATAAGATTAATATTTCAAGTGTAGAAATGAAAGAAAAAACTAGAGAATATATAAATTTTAGGTTTAATTTAATCATTGGTAATCTGAAAAACTTTACAAATTTTATCAGTGAGTTAAAACAAAAAGAAATAAAATTTAAAATCATAAGACATGAGAACAAAAGAAATGCTTTCACACAAAAAATCTTTAAATATTTTAAAAAAAACTAATGCTCTTTTGGAGGGTCATTTTGTTTTATCTTCAGGACTTCATTCATCAAAATATATTCAATGTGCAAAACTATTAAGCTTTCCAGATCTTTCTAACGAGATTTGCTTATCTTTAGCAAATAAAGTTAAAAAAAATTTTAAAAAAATTGATATTATTTTGTCACCTGCTATGGGAGGAATTATTATTGGTTATGAGATTGGAAGATTATTGAGAAAGGAAACAATATTTTGTGAAAGAGTCAATGGAAAGTTTAAACTCAGAAGGGGCTTTCATATAAAAAGAAATTCAAGAGTATTAATAGTCGAAGATGTTATAACAACTGGTAAATCAAGTTTGGAATGTGCAAATTTAATAAAAAAAGCGAAAGCTAAACTTGTTGGTTTTGTTTCAATAATAGACAGATCAAATAAAAAAGTTTTAAGAATTAAAAAAAAAATTATTTCTCAAATTAAAATAAACGTACCATCATATAAAAAAAAAGATTTACCAAATGATCTGAAATCTATACCAATTACAAAACCAGGCAGTAGATTCCTTAAATGAGAAGATTAGGCGTAAATATTGATCATATCGCAACCCTTAGAAATGCGAGAGGTGAAAAACATCCTGATCTTTTAAAAGCTGCAAAGCTTATAACAAGTTATGGCGCTGATTCAATTACTCTTCATTTACGAGAAGACAGAAGACATATAAAAGATTCAGATGTAGCTAAAATTTGTAAACAAAAAAAAATTTCTGTTAACTTGGAAATGGCAGCAAATGATGAAATATTAAAAATTGCATTAAAAAATAAACCTAAATATGTTTGTATAGTACCAGAAAAAAGAAATGAAATTACTACAGAAGGTGGACTTAATCTAATAAAGAATAAAAATAAAATTAAAAAGATTATTAATAAACTTAAAAGAAATAAAATTAGAACTAGTCTTTTTATAAACCCAAGTATTAAAGATATTAATTTATCTAAAACTTTAGAAACTGAATGTATTGAATTACACACAGGTAAATTGTCTAATTTGATAAAATCAAAAAAAAAAATTTCTTAAAGAATTTAATAAGATAAAAAGATGCTCGACACTAGCAAATAATTTAGGATTAGAAGTTCATGCTGGACATGGAATGGATTATAAGACCACTAAAATATTATCAAAAATTAAGGTTATAAAAGAATTTAATATTGGTCACTTTATCATTGGTGAATCTATATTCTTAGGCTTAAAAAAAATTATTAAAAAATTTAGAATTTTATCAAATAGATAATTATGAAAATTTCAGGAATAGGTATTGATATTATAGAAAATATTAGGATCAAAAAATCGATTAGAAATAAAAGATTTATTAATAGAATTTTTACCAAAAAAGAAATTTTAAATTCAAAAAAAATAAAAAATCCTTTTTCCTATTATGCTAAAAGATATGCTGCAAAAGAAGCTTTTGTTAAATCTATAGGAATTGGCTTCCGAGATGGTTTTAATTTTAAAGATATATCAATAATTAATGATAATCTTGGAAAACCATCTTTTTTAATAACAAAAAAAATTAAAAATTTGATAAATAAAAGATTTAAAACTAATTCTTTTAATTTCTTTCTATCAATTTCTGATGAAAAAAAATACTCTATAGCATTTGTAATATTTCAAAAATAATGAAACTAAACAAAAATTTTTTTATTGATAATCTAAAAACACTATTTTATGCATTAATAATTGCAATTTTAATTAGATCAATTCTATTACAACCTTTTTACATTCCATCATCATCTATGGAACCTAATCTACTAATTGGGGACAGATTATTTGTAACAAAATACTCGTATGGTTATAGTAAACATTCCTTTCCATTTAGCCCACCAATATTTAATGGAAGAATATTCTCATCTAATCCTGAAAGAGGTGATGTAGTAGTTTTTAAGACACCAGTGGATAATAGAACCGATTATATAAAAAGGCTTATAGGTCTACCTGGTGATAGCATACAATTCATTGATGGTCATCTATATTTAAATAATAATGAAATATTAAAAACAAAAACATCACTTAAAGAAAAAATTTATTGTGGCGGAAAAAAAAATGTTGATGTTAATACATTTGAGGAAAAACTTCCCAACGGCAAAACATATACAACGGTATATAGAACAGATTTTACTTTCAAAAATTCTGATAAATTTATAATACCTAAAAACCATTACTTCTTTTTAGGTGATAATCGTGATTGCTCAAAAGATAGTAGGTATCTCACAAGTGTTGGCTATGTACATAAAGATAATTTAGTTGGGAAAGCTCAATTTATATTTTTTTCGTCGGATTATAGAATAGCAAGCATAATTAAATTCTGGAAATGGGATGAGACAATAAGATTTAAAAGATTTTTTAAAAGAATAAAATAATGGATTCTAATTTTTTAAAACTTCAAAAAAAAATCAATATTAGATTTAATGATTTAAATTTGTTAAAAAAAAGCTTAACACATAAAAGTTTTGACTCAATAAATAGCTATGAAAAATTAGAATTTCTTGGTGATAGAATTTTAGGGTTAGTAATATCTGAAAAATTATTAGAAATATATCCAGAGGAAAATGAAGGTAGTTTAGATAAGAAATTAGCATCTTTAGTAAACAAAAATAAATGTTTAGAAATAGCTAAATCAATAAGTTTAGAAAATTATATTTCAGTAGCCAAAAAAAAAGGAAAAGAAATTAAAATAGAAGACAAAATTATTTCAGATGCTTGTGAAGCGCTAATTGGAGCCATTTATTTAGATAAAGGATTGTTAGAAACTAAAAGATTTATAATAAAACTTTGGAAGGATCATTTAAAGGCTAGCAAAATTACTTATATAGATGCAAAAACTAAACTTCAGGAATATTCATTAAAAAAATTTAAGAAATTACCAATCTATAAGTTGATTGAAAATTCTGGACCAAGACATAAGCCAATATTTAATGTAGCTGTCAGATTAGAAAATTCCAAATTTATTAATGCAAAAGGAAATTCAAAAAAAGACGCTGAACAAAAAGCAGCAACTTTATTCATGAAAAGTTTGGAAAAGTAATGAATTGGGATGACAAAGGTTTTTTAATATCGAAAACAAAATATAATGAAAATTCAATTATAGCTGAATTTTTTACAATGAATTATGGAAAAGTTTCAGGCATTTTATTTGGTGCAACTTCAAGAAAAATAAAAAATTATTTACAAATAGGAAATAATTTTCATGTTAATTATACATTTAAAAATGAGAGTAAAATAGGTTATTTTAAAATTGAAATAATTAAAGCTCAAACCCCATTATATTTTGATAATAAAAAAAAACTTTTATGTTTAAATACAGCTATAAACCTAGTTAAGATTCTAACCGCAGATCTTCAAAGTAATAAAAATATTTACGATTTAATAAATAATTTTTTTGAAATTTTGCCATTAGATCATTGGATTAAAGAATATATATATTGGGAATTAAAACTTTTAAAACAATTAGGTTATGATCTTGAATTAAAAAGTCTAGTTAATGAAGAAAAAAAAGATAACAAAATAAAATATTATGTAAAGAGTCAAAATGGAGTTAAAACTATTCCAAATTTTCTGATTAATCATAATACTAATGATGTTAATGAATCTGATTTAATTAATGGCTTGAATCTTGTAGGCGATTATTTAGATAAAAGTGTTTTTAAGCCTAACAATATTAATTATCCTAACTCAAGAACTGATTTTATAAATATCTTAAAATAATTTAACTAATTATTTTTTTTATTCTATCAGCATAATATGTCACAATTGCACTGGCACCAGCTCTTTTAAAGGACATTAAAGTTTCTAAAATTATTTCTTTATTAATAATTCCTTTTTTTATTCCATTAGAAATTAAACTATATTCTCCTGATACTTGATATGCAAAAACTGGAATTTTGAAGTTTTCTTTTACAGCTTTAATTACATCAAGGTATGGCAATCCTGGTTTTACCATTACCATGTCAGCACCTTCTTTGATATCTAGGGCTACTTCTCTTAAGGCTTCAGATCTATTTCTATAGTCCATTTGATAATTCTTTTTATCTCCCACTAGTAGTTTTTTTGATCCTACAGCATCACGAAAAGGTCCATAATAACTTGAAGCATATTTTGCTGCATAAGAAAGTATCTGTACTAAATGAAATCCGTTTTTATCTAAAGCCTTACGTATTTTTCCAACTCGACCATCCATCATGTCAGATGGAGCAATCACATCACATCCCATTTCTGCTTGTAATACAGATTGTTTAATTAATATTTCAATTGTTTCATCATTTAAAACATAATTTGATTTTAATAAGCCGTCATGACCGTGTGAAGTGTAAGGATCAAGAGCCACATCACACATGATACCAATTTTATTTTTATATCTTTTTTTAATATACCGTATTCCTTTGCATACAAGATTTTCTTCATTTAGTGCCTCTGACCCAATTTTATTTTTTTTTTTAGGATTTGTGTAAGGAAATAATGCAACCATTGGTATCTTATTTTTTAAAGATTTATCTATAATTTCGTCCAATCTATCTACTGTATATCTATAGACATCTGGCATTGAATTAACTTCTTGTTTTTTATTTTTCCCATCAATAAGAAAAATTGGTAAGATAAAATCATTAGAAGAAAGGGTATTTTCTTCTATTAATTTTCTTGACCAATTATTTTTTCTACTTCTTCTAAGCCTTAGATTAGGGTAATTTCCAGTAATCATAATTTAATTTATTTATAAAATGCGACAAAAGTAATATACAAATATATAATAAAAGATATAAAAAACAATCGTCATGAATTTAGATTTTAATGATTTTCAAAAACAGGATCTGAAATTTGATATAACAAAACTTCAAAAAGCTTATTATCAAATAATAAAAAGTAAAAAATTTGAAGATGGTGGTGGTATAGCAAATTTTGGAGCCATATCATTAACCCAGATTCCAGGAGATCCAGATTCAATTAAAGGAAGTAAAGCAAGAGGTATTTTTTGGACAAGACCGGACTCAACCGGAAAAGAAGTTATCCGAGATATACAAATAGATGAATCAGCGTATTCAGAATTTATTGTAGATTATAAAGATACTTATTTTAAAGAAGTATATGAAAAACTTTCTTCGAAATATAAATTAGGAAGAGTAAGAATTTTATTAAAAAAACCAAGAACTACGCTTAGTTGGCATAGAGACCCTGAACCACGACTACATATACCAATAATTACAAATCCAGGTGCAATAATGGTTATTGATAATGTTGCAAAACATATGCCCGCTGATGGATCTGTATGGATTACAAACAATACAAAATATCACAATGCATTTAATGGTGGAGAAGAAGATAGAATTCATCTAGTTGCATGTGTTTTAAATCATAAATTTAATTAATTTGAAAAAAATATTTATTTCTTCTGATCATGCAGGCTTTAGACTCAAAGAGTCTATTAAAAAATATTTAGACAAAAAAAATTTTAACTTTCAAGATCTTGGCCCAATTAGCAGTAATAGTGTTGATTATCCTGATTATGCTCACAAAGTTGCAAAAAAAATTAAGAAAAATAAAAAATATGTCGGTATACTAATATGTGGTTCTGGTACAGGTATGAATATAGCGGCCAATAAACACAAAAATATTAGGGCAGCACAATGTTTTAATTCAAAATCAACCAAATTATCAAGATTGCATAACGATGCAAATATCATTACATTAGGATCAAGACTAATAACAAAAAAAAATGCTCTAAACTTTGTCAGTATTTTTTTGAATACTAAGTTTGAAGGTGGTAGACATTTAAGAAGAGTTAAAAAAATATAGATATGTCTAGTGAAAATAAATATTTAAATGATCAATATAAGTCTTTTTTTGAAGATAATTTATCAAAGACTGATCCCGAATTATATAAGGCTATAAGAGAAGAGTTAAAAAGACAGCAAGAGCATATTGAGCTTATAGCTTCAGAGAATATAGTTTCAAATGCTGTCCTTGAAGCGCAAGGTTCAGTTTTAACAAATAAATATGCTGAAGGTTATCCAGGAAAAAGATATTATAATGGATGTGAACATGTTGATGTTGCTGAAAGCTTAGCAATTGAAAGATTAAAAAAATTATTTAATTGTAAGTTTGCTAATGCACAACCTCATTCTGGAGCACAAGCAAATGGTGCAGTTTTCTTAGCTTTATTAAAACCAGGTGATACTATTATGGGTTTAAGTTTAAATTCAGGAGGTCATTTAACTCATGGTTCTAAAGCAGCAGTTTCTGGAAAATGGTTTAATGCTATTGCATATGAAGTTGATAAAAAAACTGAATTACTTGATTATAATGAGATAGAGAGATTAGCTGTAGAACACAAACCTAAATTGCTAATAGCTGGTGGAAGCGCTTATTCAAGAGTAATAGATTTTAAAAAATTTAGAGAAATTGCAGATAAAGTTGGAGCATATTTTATGGTTGATATGGCTCATTTTTCTGGATTAGTTGCTGGGAAAGGCTATCCTAATCCCGTAGATCATGCTGATGTTGTTACATCAACAACTCATAAAGTTTTTAGAAGTGCAAGAGGAGGAATTATTTTAACGAATAAAGAAGATCTTGCAAAAAAATTTAATTCAGCTGTATTTCCTGGGTATCAAGGTGGTCCATTAATGCACATTATAGCCGCTAAAGCAGTAGGTTTTTTGGAAGCACTAAAACCTGATTTCAGAGAATATATAAATACAGTTTTAGCAAATGCTAAAATTTTAGCTGAAACTTTAAAAAATAATGGTTTCAAGATTTATTCTGGAGGAACTGATACTCATTTAATGTTAGTCGATTTAAGACCCTTTGGTGTCAAGGGTAATGTGGCTTCGGATAGTCTTTGCAGAGCTAATATAACATGTAATAAAAATGGAATTCCTTTTGATACAGAAAGTCCAATGATTACTTCTGGTATAAGATTAGGATCTCAAGCAGCAACTACAAGAGGGTTTGGTTTGAAAGAGTTTGAAAAAGTTGGAGAACTTATATCTAAGGTTGTTAAAGGTCTGTCCAATAATCCTGAAGATAATTCTAGTGTTGAAAAAGAGGTAAGAGAAGAAGTAATTAAACTTTGCTCTGCTTTTCCAATTTACAAAAATTTTAATAAATGATTTGTCCCTGCGAAAAAAAAGGTGAAACATCTGTAGTAGACTCTCGTCCAACAGAGGATGGTACGGCAATACGAAGAAGAAGACTTTGTAGTTGTGGTGCTAGATTTACAACTTTCGAAAGAATTCAACATCGCGAAATTATGGTTGTAAAAAAAAATGGAAGAAAGTCATCTTTTGATCGAGATAAATTAGCTAAATCTATTTACATTGCCTTAAAAAAAAGACCGTTGGATACCGAAACTGTAGAAAAATTTATAACCAAAATATCAAGATCTTTAGAGGAATTAGGGCAAAATGAAATTTCTTCATCAACTATTGGCACTATGGTTATGGACGGACTAAAAGATTTAGATCCAGTTGCTTATGTAAGATTTGCATCAGTTTATAGAAATTTTAGAGAAGAAAAAGATTTTATTCAATTTGTGGACAAAATTGATGTCTTCAAAAAAAGATAAATATTCAAAAAAAGATCATCTTTATATGCGTCTTGCTTTAGATTTAGCTAAATCTAGACATGGATTTACAGGAAATAATCCATCAGTAGGTTGTGTAATTGTTAAAAAAGACAAAATTTTATCAATTGGAAGAACAGGAATTCTTGGCAGACCACACGCAGAATATAACGCAATAAATTTTGCAAATCATGACTTAAAAGATTCGATTATGTACGTAACTTTAGAACCATGCAATCATTATGGAAAAACACCTCCCTGTACAAACTTAATAATTAAAAAAGGAATAAAGAAAGTTTTTTATTCAATAAATGATATTGATAAAAAGGTTAAGGGTAAATCATTTAAAATTCTTAAATCAAATAATATTATTGTTAAAACAGGATTATTAAAAAATGATTTAAATACTTTTTACGAACCTTACCTTGTAAATAGAAAAAAAAAAGCGCCTTACGTAACAGGTAAAATTGCATTATCAAAAAATAATCTAATTTATAATGAAATAAAAAAAAGGATCACCGATATTTATTCTGACAAGTTAACACATTATCTTAGATATTCTAACGACTCCATTTTGATTTCTTATAAAACGTTGAATATAGATAATCCTAAACTTAATTGTAGAATTAAAGAACTTAATCGTTCACCAAGGCGAGTTATTTTAGATAATAATTTGGATAGCAAAAAAAATTCTTTTATTATTAAAAGTGCAAAAAAAAATGATACAATTTTTTTTTACAATAAAGCCAATAAAGAAAAAATTAATTTTTTTAAAAAAAAGGGCATTAAACTAATCAAAGGTAAAATAAATAAGAATTATCAATTTGATTTGAAATCCATATTAAGAATACTTTATAAAAATGGCTGTAGAAACTTACTTGTAGAAGGTGGAAATGAACTAACAAAAAGTTTTCTTCATAGAAAATTATTTAATCAATTCTACTCATTTAAAAGCAATAAAAAATTATCTAAATCTGTTGAATTTAAAGAATTTAATTCCTTTAATCTTTTTTCAAAAAATTTTAAAAGAAAATCAAAAATTAATATTAAATTTGGCAAAGACATAATATACCTTTATAAAAAATAATATGTTTAACGGAATTATATTTAACAAAGCTAAAATTAAGAAAATAATTAAAAGACCTAAGGGCTTAAATATTTTTTTAAGATCAAATTTACCTGTATCGAAAAAAGATATAGGCATATCAATTTCTTGTGACGGAGTATGTTTAACTCTTTTGTCTTATAAAAATAAAATTATGGAATTTTATTTATCAAATGAAACTATCCTAAGATCGAAATTTCAATTTTTAAAAGTTCATGATGTAATTAATGTTGAATTACCCTTAAAATATGGACAAAAAATCTCTGGCCATCTATGTCAAGGTCATGTTGACACGATAGCTAAAGTTATCCAGATTAAAAAAGTTGATAAATCATATCTTTTTAGTTTTGCTATAAATTACAAAGAAAGAAAAAATCTCATTGAAAAAGCCTCTATATGCATAAATGGAATATCTCTAACTATTTCAAAAAAGATAAAAAAAGGTTTCCAAGTGTGGATTATACCTCATACCTTTAAACTTACAAATTTATCTAATTTGAAAAAGAATAGTTTGGTAAATATTGAGATAGATATCTTTTCTAAATACGTTAAAAATTATTTTAATGAAAAAAAGTAATTATACTTCAATTGAGAATATCATTAGATTGGCTAAGAATGGTAAAATGTTTATTCTTGTTGATGATGAAAAGAGAGAAAATGAAGGAGATTTAGTTATTTCTAGCTCAGATTCAAATGCACAAAATATTAATTTTATGGCTAAATATGGAAGAGGTTTAATTTGTTTGGCAATGGATAACTCACAAGCTAAAAAATTAGATTTGCCTCCAATGTCACTTGTAAATGAATCAAGAAACCAGACTGCGTTTACTGTTTCCATTGAAGCAAAAAAAGGTATTACAACTGGAATATCAGCCAAAGATAGAGCGCTTACAATTAAAATTGCATCAAAAAAAAATGTAAATAAAAAAGATATTGTTTCCCCAGGACATGTTTTTCCAATTATTGCTAAAGATGGTGGTGTTTTAGTTAGAGCAGGTCATACTGAGGCTTCAGTTGATATTTCAAAGCTAGCAAAAAAAAATAATTCAGCAGTTATTTGTGAAATAATGAATGAAGATGGATCAATGGCAAAAGGTCAAGATTTATTTAATTTTGCAGAAAAGCACAATTTAAAAATTGGAAAAATTGAAGATCTTATTTCTTATAGATTAAATAAAGAAAAATTGATTAAATTAAAAAAAACTTCAGAAATCGAAGTTAAAAATAAAAAATATAAAATAAAAATTTATGAAAATCTATTAGATGGATCAGAACATTTTGCACTTATAAAAGGAAATATTAAAAAAGGAATTATTCCAAGAGTTAGAGTTATTTCATCAAATGTAGTCCATAATTATCTTATTAATCAACAATTACCTAATTCATTTAACAACACTTTAAATTACTTTAAAAAATTTAATAATTGTGTTTTAGTATTCATTAAAGATACTAATCTTAAATCGGTTACACAAACACTTAAAGATTATAAAAATAAAGATTTTTATAAAAAGGGAAATGACAAACTTATTAGAAATTATGGTATTGGAGCTCAAATAATAAAAGACCTTAAAATTAGAAAAATGATTTTAATTACAAAATCTCCAAAAAAGGTTATTGGTTTAGAAGGTTATGATATAAAAATAACCAAACAAGAATTAATATAATGAAAAAAAGAATACTGATTGTAGTTGCGGACTATTACAAAGACATATCATTTGGTTTATTAAAAAGTACTAAAAATTTAGTAGTGAAAAGCTATAAAATTAAGATTACTAAAGTCCCTGGCGTTTTTGAAATACCAATTACAATTTCAAAAAATATCAAAAAATATGATGCGTTTATTGCTCTCGGTTGTGTAATAAAAGGACAAACTCCTCATTTTGATTTTATTTCTAAGTCTTCTATAGATGCAATTATGGAGCTTTCTATAAATAATAAAAAGCCAATAGGTAATGGAATTATTACTTGTTTAAATATGAAGCAAGCCAAAGCTAGAAAAAGGAAAGGTGCTGAAGCTGCAAAAGCTGTAATATCAGTTCTATCTCAAAAATGAGAACTTCTTTTAGACCAAAAGATAATCCAAGAGTTATTATTATTCAAAAATTATATGGAAAATTTTTTAATAAAGAAGAGCAATTAACTTTTCCAAAACATAGATTTAGAAAATTTATAAAAGATATTGTTTCAGGAACTATCGAGAGAGATGATGTCATATTGGATGAATTAAGTAAAAAACTTGGTAATCAATTTAATTATAAGAATCTTGATAAAGTTTTTCAAGTAATTCTAAAGTCTGCAACATATGAATTTTTATATAAACCAAATTTATCAATTAATATAATTATAAAGGAGTATTTAAATGCTTCCAATTATTTTATAAATAATTCACAAACAAAATATTTAAATGCTTTATTAGACAATATTGCTAAAAAATTAAGATCATCGAATGCATGAATTTGAAATTATAAAAAAATATTTCTTAAAACTATCAAATAATAATAAAAGTGCACTTAACTTAAGCGATGATGTTTTTTATGATAAATCTAAACAATTAGTGATATCAATTGATACTTATGTGGAAGGTATTCACTTTATTAATTTTAAAAAGCCTGAATTAGTAATTAAGAAAATCTTTCGTTCTTCTATTTCAGATCTTATTTGCAAAGGTGTTAGACCAAAATATTATTTCATTTCTGCTTCAGGAAATAGTCGGTCTTTTTCTAAGTCAAATTTAAAAAAAATTTCAAAATCTTTAAAACAAGAACAAAAAAAATTTAATATATATTTAGGTGGTGGCGATACTGTTTTATCAAAAAAATTAAGTTTTACTATTACATCTATTGGCTTTTCAAAAAAAATAATTCTCAGAAATAATGCAAAACTTAATGATGATATTTATATAACAGGTAATTTAGGTGATAGTTATACTGGTTTAAAAGTTTTACAAAAAAAAATTAATATTAAAAAAGAATTGAAAGAATATTTTATAAATAAATATTATCTTCCTGATTTACATTTAAATTTGACAAAAAAACTGTTTAATTTTGCTAATACTTCTATTGATGTATCTGATGGCCTTATAACTGATTTACAAAAGTTAATTTTTAATCAAAAATTGTCTTTTAAAATTTATTTAAACAGTGTTCCTATTTCACAAAATCTTAATAGATTAATTTTTAATAAAAATCTGAAAAAATTATCTTATATTTCTCGAGGTGATGATTACCAGGTTCTTTTTACAGCATCACCATCTAAATCAAGAATCATTAATAAAATCGGTAAATCCTTGGGCATTAAGATTTCTAAAATAGGGAAAATTTGTAAGCACTCTTTCAAATCTGAAATTATTGGTGAAAAAGGGAATAAAATTGCCCTTAAAAACAAAGGTTATTATCATCAATTTTAGAAGTTAATTATTGCCTTTTATTTCTTTTTTTGTATTGTCCGGATTTTAATAACTAACAACCAACAATTTATTAAGGTAAATATGAACTCAACTATCGAAAATATACTTTTATATACTATAGCAGCTGGTTTTTTATCAATTGTTTATGGATATTTTACTGGGAAAAATATTTTAAATTCAAGTGCAGGTAACACTAAAATGCAAGAAATTGCTTTTGCTATTCAAATTGGAGCTAAGGCATATCTAGCTAGGCAATACAAAACAATCGCAATAGTTGGAATTGTTGTTTTAGTTATAGTTAGTATTGCCTTTAGTCCGCTAGTAGGCCTAGGTTATCTTATTGGCGCATCTTTATCTGGTATTGCTGGTTATGTTGGCATGTTAGTCTCTGTACAGGCAAATGTTAGAACTGCTGAAGCATCTAGGAAAGGTCTAGCTAATGGTCTTTCAGTTGCTTTTAAATCAGGAGCTGTAACAGGTATGTTGGTCGCTGGTTTAGCTTTATTAGCTATTGCTGTTTATTATTATTTATTATTAAAATTTGGCATAGATGAGAGAGAAATTGTAAATGCATTAGTTGCTTTAGGATTTGGAGCTTCTTTAATTTCAATTTTTGCAAGATTGGGTGGGGGTATATTTACAAAGGGTGCAGATGTTGGTGCTGATTTGGTAGGAAAAGTTGAAGCCGGTATACCTGAAGATGATCCAAGAAATCCTGCTGTAATTGCTGATAATGTTGGAGACAATGTTGGTGATTGTGCAGGTATGGCAGCAGATTTGTTTGAAACTTACGCAGTAACTATAGTAGCTACTATGGTTTTATCATCTATATTTTTTCCAGGTGATATGTCAATGATGATTTATCCATTAACAATTGGAGGTGCTTGTATTTTAACTTCTATTTTAGGAACCTTCTTTGTTAAACTTGGTAAAAGTAAAAATGTTATGAATGCTTTATACAAAGGATTTGTTGTTTCTGCTGTTGCATCATTAGCTATACTTTATCCAGTAACCGACTATGTACTGGGTTTAGAAAATATTTATGATTTAAATAATAAATCATTTTCTGGTATGAGTTTATATTACTGTGGAATCATTGGATTAATTATTACAGGCCTTTTAATTTGGGTTACTGAATATTATACTGGCACAAATTATAGACCAGTAAAAAGTGTTGCTTCATCATCAACAACTGGACATGGAACAAATGTCATTCAAGGTTTGGCTGTTTCAATGGAAGCAACTGCAATACCAGCATTAATTATTGTAGCAGGAATTTTAATTACAAATTCAATAGCTGGTTTATATGGAATAGCAATAGCAGTCACAACTATGTTAGCTTTAGCTGGAATGGTTGTAGCTTTAGATGCTTATGGCCCTGTAACAGATAATGCTGGCGGAATTGCCGAAATGTCAAAATTACCAAAAAATGTTAGAAAAACAACAGATGCATTAGATGCCGTAGGAAACACAACAAAAGCTGTAACAAAAGGATATGCAATAGGTTCAGCTGGATTAGGTGCTTTAGTTTTATTTGCTGCATACACTGAGGATATAAAACACTTCTCAAAAGTTGCTGGATCTAAATTAGAGGGTATTGTTGTAACTTTCGATTTATCAAATCCATATATAGTTGTTGGTTTATTAATTGGTGGAATGCTTCCTTATTTGTTTGCTTCAATGGGAATGCAAGCTGTTGGAAGAGCGGGTGGAGCTGTTGTAGTTGAAGTTAGAAGACAATTTAAAAAATATCCAGGTATTATGAAACGTAAACAAAAACCTGATTATGCTAAACTTGTTGATTTACTAACAAAAGCTGCAATCAAAGAAATGATCGTTCCTTCATTATTACCTGTTTTATCACCTATCATTTTATATTTTGTAATTTTACCAATTGGTGGTCAAGTAGCAGCTCTAGCTTCTGTTGGAGCAATGTTACTAGGGGTAATCATCACAGGTTTATTTGTTGCAGTCTCTATGACAGCAGGTGGTGGAGCATGGGACAATGCAAAAAAATATATTGAAGATGGCAATCATGGTGGCAAAGGTTCCGAAGCTCACAAAGCTGCGGTAACCGGAGATACTGTAGGTGATCCTTACAAAGATACAGCAGGACCAGCTGTAAATCCGATGATAAAGATTACCAATATTGTAGCTTTATTATTATTAGCAGTGATAGCTGGTTAGTTTATTTTTTTTTTCTTTTATTTAATGGGTCATTTAATTTTTGCCTCATACTTGAAAGAAAATCATAAACAAATGATTTTTTTGAATAACCTAATTTTGTTGTTTCTTTTGAGAACTCCAATGATTCCATATTGTTAATGTCAAAAAAATCTTTTTTAACTAAAAGACCTCTATTATTAATTTCAAGCAGCAAAACATTATTTGCTAGCATTTTTGATTTACCTAATTTAAAAACAGAAGATTTTGAAGTTCTTCTCTCAATATAAATCCAAAGATCGTTATCAAATGTACTTTTTGTAGAAGGAGGACCTAGTAACTTTAACACATCATTCTTATTTGTTGTATTAAGATCTAGTTGATTTTGTTTAACTTCTAAAAACTGCACACCATGAGTTTTTACAACTTTATTTAACGTACAATTTGAAATAATAATACATGATAGAATTAAAAATAATATTTTTTTCATGAATAATAAATATATAAATATTTACAATAATTTAGTCAATTTAACTAGAAATAAAGATTTATATAAAAAATTTACAAGTGATACTTTTTCTGATCGTTTGATATTCTTTTTGTTGCATTTTGCCTTCTTTTTGAAGGTTTTTAAAAAAGACAGTAATAAAAAAATATTACAAGAAATTTATGACTATATATTTAGACAAATTGAATTAAGTATACGTGAAATTGGGTATGGAGATCAGTCTATCAATAAGAAGATGAAAGATTATCTAAATCTTTTCTACGCCATGATTAATGAAATAAATAATTGGGATAATTTAACGATTCAACAAAAATCTAAACTTCTAAGTAATTTTCTAGACAAACGAGCTGATGTCATTTTTTTAGCAGAATACTTTGAAAAATACTTAAAAAAATTGTTAAATAATACTTTAAATTCTTATATAAAAGGTGTAGTTAAAGATTAATTATTATGGCTGTACCAAAACGTAAACAAACACCGTCTAGAACTGGAATGAGAAGGGCTCAAACTATGAAAATCTCTTCTAAAAATATTGTCGAGGACAAAAAATCCGGCGAATATAGATTATCACATCACTTAGATTTAAAAACTGGCATGTATAAGGGCAGACAAGTTCTTGACCCTAAGGAATAATAAATAAAAAAATATAAATGACGGAAGTTATAAAAATTGCAGTAGATGCAATGGGTGGAGATGGATCACCAAAAAAAATTATTGATGGTATTAATCATCATTTTTCTAATAACGGAAATACATTTTATCAAATTTTTGGGGACAGTGACAAAATTCAAAAACATATACCTAAGACTCTAGATAAAAATGTATATGAAATTATCCATACTACCGAAATTGTTGAAGGAACTGATACACCATTAGAAGCTGCAAAAAGAGGAAAAAAAACAAGTATGTGGTTAGCTATTGAAAGTGTTAAGAATAAAAAAACTGATATTGTAATATCTGCTGGTAACACTGGTGCACTATTAGTTATAGCAAAATTAAATTTAAAAATGATTGAAAACATAGATAAGCCAGCCTTATCAGCATTGTGGCCAAATAAAAAAGGAATGAGTGTAGTTTTAGATTTAGGAGCAAATATTGAATGTAGTGATAAAAATCTAGTTGATTTTAGCTTGATGGGCGCTTCATTATTTAATGCTTTATATCCTAATGAAAAAGCAAAAGTAGCGTTATTAAATATAGGATCTGAAGAAACGAAAGGTAATGAAATAATTAAAAATACTTACCAAAAATTAAGTGAAAAAAAAAATCAAGATTATGAATTTAAAGGTTATATAGAAGGAAACTATCTAATGAATGGCGATGTTAATGTAATCGTTTCAGATGGTTTTACGGGAAATGTGGCACTTAAAACCGCTGAGGGAACTGCCACTTTTATAACAGATGAATTAAAAAAAGCTTTTTCAGGCACATTATTAGGAAAAATTTCTTCTTTATTAAATATTAGCAATTTAAAAAAATTCAAAGAAAGATTAGATCCAAGACTATACAATGGAGCAATCTTTATTGGATTGGACTCACCTGTTATCAAGAGTCATGGTGGAACAGATTATATAGGTTTTTCAAATTCTTTAAGCGTTTGTGATAAAATAGTTAGAGGAAATTTAATAAAAAAAATTAAAGCAAATATTAATTAAATGAGGATTAATTTAACTAAAAAAGAATTAATTAATACAATTTATATGCAAATTGGTTTTTCTAAAAGAATATCTGAGAATTTGTTAGAAGATATAATGGATATAATAATCAAAAATTTAAAAACAAATAAGCAGGTAAAAATTTCAAAATTTGGTACTTTTGCTTTAAGAAATAAAAAAAAAAGAATAGGTAGAAATCCAAAAACAAAAGAAAAAAAACTAATATCTGAGAGAAATGTAGTTTTATTTAAACCTTCTAAAGATTTTAAAAATTTAATAAATTTAAAAGAAAATGATGAAACTTGATGATGCTTATAAATCTATTGGTGAAGTAGCAAAAATATTAAATCTTGTTAATAAAAAGAATGGAAATCTAAATACACATACTATTAGATTTTGGGAAAAAGAAATTAAACAAATCAAACCAAAAATTTTAACTGGTAACAGAAGATATTATGATAAAAATACTATAGATCTGCTTAAAAAAGTGAAATTTTTACTTAAAGATCATGGCATGACTATTAATGGAGTTAAGAAATTTCTTACTGAAAATAAATCAATAAAACTTGACGAAATGTCAAATGAATCTATAAGTACTAACAATTTAAAGTTAAAAAATAAAATTAAAAAAATTTTAAAGATAGTAAAAGAAATAAAAAAACTGAAATAAAATGGCAAAAAAAACTCACGTTAAAGTACGGTTAGTCCCTGAAGCAAAACCTGATAGTCCTTTTTTCTATTATGTCAAAAAACCTGCTGGTGGTGAAAAAGCAAAAGTTAAATTAAAAGCAAAAAAATACAACCCAGCTACTAGAAAACACGAAACTTTCGTTGAAAAAAAATTACCACCTCATAGTAAATAAATTATTTTTTTTTAAAGTTTCTATTTTCGAAATCAATAAATGACCAAATCATATTAGACCAGATTCTTTTAGTTATTTTAGGATCTATTCTTTGTTTAATTGATTTTTTCTTAATTTTTTTTAAGATTTCATTAATTCTTTTTTTGTCAACTATTTCTTTTTTATATTTCTTTAATTTTAAAACTTCACTTACTATAATAGATCTTTTTTTAATTAATTTTAAAAGATAATTATCTAGAATATCTAACTTATTTCTTAATTTATTTAATTTTTTTTTATTTATAGGCGACATTTATTCAATTGGATTTAAATATAATTAATATATTTATTTGGATATGTACATAGATAATACACAATTGAAAAATCAAATTTCCACATGGCTAGGTTTAAATTTTTTAATTCTATCAATAATGATCATTGTTGGAGGGCTTACCAGATTAACAGATTCGGGTTTATCTATTACTGAATGGGAATTATTTTCAGGATTTCTACCTCCTCTGAATGATAGTCAATGGCTTATGTATTTTGAGTTATATAAACAAATTCCAGAATTTAAATTACAAAATTACAATATGACTTTAGACGAGTTTAAGGTTATTTTTTGGTGGGAATGGTTTCATAGATTTCTAGGAAGATTAATTGGTTTATTTTTCTTTTTACCTTTAATTTATTTTTCAATTAAAACAAGATTTCAAAATTTAATCCCTTTGTATATAATTTTTTTATTAATTTGTTTTCAAGGTTTTATTGGTTGGTACATGGTTTCTAGTGGTTTAGTTGATAGAGTTGATGTAAGTCATTTTAGATTATCTCTTCATTTATTTGTTGCCTTTGTAATTCTTGGAATGGTTCTATGGAACTATCTTAAATTATCTAATATTAAATTAATCAAACAAAAATTAAATTATTTACTCCCATTATTATTTTTATTTTCAGTTTTTCTGCAGATAATATTAGGAGCATTTGTATCTGGAATGGATGCTGGAAAATTGTATAATTCATGGCCAATGATGGGAATGAGCTATTTCCCAGATGATAATAATTTTATCGATTTAATTTCTTTATCGGCTTTTAGCGATCCATCACTAGTTCAATTTATGCATAGAAATTTTGCATATTTAATTTTTATTTTTTATTTATTTATGTTGTATCAAATTATTGTTAAAAAATTGTTTCAATTTTATAAAATAATAAAAATTTTAGGATTTGTACTAATAATTCAAATGTTATTAGGAATTTTTACTTTAATTTATGGTGCACAGATTTTTATTGCATCTATGCACCAAATTAGTTCAATTTTCTTAGTTAGTGTAAGTATATATTTATTATTTATAAATATAAATTCTAACCAACAGCTTTCAAACTAGGTTTCCCCGAAGCTGATAACGCTTGCTCTAAATCAGCTATAATATCATCAGGGTGTTCAATTCCAATTGACAACCTTACATAACCAGGTGTTACACCTGCAGCTAATAATTCTTCAGGGGTTAGCTGACTATGTGTAGTTGTTGCAGGATGTATTGCTAAACTTCTAGCATCACCAATGTTTGCTACATGGTAAAACATTTTTAATGCTTCAATAAACTTTTTACCTGCTTCTACACCACCTTTTACCTCAATACCTACTAAAGCACCGTTTCCACCTTTAAGATATTTTTTAGATCTAGCTGCTATTTCTCCTTGATGCAGAGTAGGGTAAATTACTCTTTCAACACTTTTATGTTTTTTAAGAAAATCAACAACCTTTTCAGCATTAGAACAATGTTGTTTCATTCTTAACGGTGCTGTTTCTAACCCTTGTATAATTCCCCAAGCGTTATCAGGTGCTAATGGAGCCCCCAGGTCTCTCAATAAACAGACTCTTGCTCTGACTGCAAAAGCTACATTTGCTCCAGTTAGTTGTGGAACTACCTCACCCCAAACTGCACCTCCATAACTTGCATCAGGTTCATTAAACATTGGTTGTCTTTTGGGATCAGCAGTCCAATCAAAATTTCCGCCATCAACAAGGCAACCACCAATTACTGTTCCATGACCACCTATGAATTTTGTTAATGAATGAACTACAACTGCTGCACCATGCTCAATCGGTTTACAAATAACCGGTGAGGCTGTGTTATCCATTATCAAAGGTATATTATGTTTTCTGCCTATGTCAGCTACCTCTTTAATTGGAAATACTCTTAAAAAAGGATTTGGTAGTGTTTCTGCATAGAAACATCTTGTATTTTCATCTACTAATTTTTCAAAGTTTTTTGGATCACTAGGATCTGCATATCTGCATTCAATTCCAAGTTTTTTTAGAGTATGAGTAAATAAATTTACCGTTCCTCCATAAAGATCTGTTGAACTAATGAAATTATCACCTGATTTACAAACATTAAGTATAGCAAATGTTGATGCAGCTTGTCCCGATCCAACAGATACACAGGCTAAACCACCTTCTAAAGCAGCAACTCTTTTTTCTAAAACATCATTTGTTGGATTCATGATCCTAGTGTAGATGTTTCCAAATTCTTTTAACGCAAATAAATTTGCAGCATTTTCTGTATCTTTAAATTGATAGGATGTTGTTCTATATAATGGTACTGCAACTGCAGTTGTAGCTGGATCACTACGATAATCACCGCCATGTAAAGCTATAGTTTCTGGATTTTTAATATTTTTTGACATTATACCTCCCGTTTTTGTGCTTTAGATGAATTCAAGGCGCACAATTTAATTAAATGCCTATTACGAATAATATTTCGTTCATATAGTCTATTATAATCTTCAGCATTCATGCAACACTTAAATAGAACGCTAAAAATGGTCCTTTTTGAATTAATTTAGAAAAGCTATTAATTGACTTTATAAATAATTAAAGTATTAATCCGTCCACAATGACAAAATTCTTAAAAAAAGACCAAATATCTAGCACGTGGTACGAAATAGATGCAAAAAATGCTGTAGTAGGTAGATTAGCTACAGTTGTTTCCAAAATTATAAGAGGTAAAAATAAATCAACTTATACACCGCATATGGACCACGGAGATTTTGTAGTTGTTAAAAATATTGAGTTTATAAAATTTACAGGAAATAAATTTCAAGAAAAAAAATATTTTAGACATACAGGGCACCCTGGAGGTATTAAAGAAATAACTCCAGAAAAATTATCTAAAAAGAAACCAGAAGAAACTTTAAAATTAGCAGTAAAAAGAATGCTTCCAGGTGGTGTTTTAGGTAGAAAACAATTAACAAAGTTAAAGATTTATTCTGGAGAAAATCATCCTCATTCAACTCAAAATCCTAAAATTATTGACCTAAAAAAATTAAATAAAAAAAATTTAGTCAAAAATTAATATGGAAAATATAGAAAAAGTAAAACCTGCAAAAATAAAGTTAGATTTTAAAGATAGTAAATACGCTACTGGAAGAAGAAAAACTTCAATTGCAAAAGTTTGGTTAAAAAAAGGAACTGGTAAAATTTATGTAAATGGAAAAGATTACAACAATTATTTTTCTAGCGAAAACCACAAAATGCAAATTGTACGCCCATTTGAAATTATTAATCAAACAACTAATTATGATGTAAGATGTAATGTAAAGGGTGGTGGTCATACAGGCCAAGCAGGAGCATTGGTACATGGGATATCTAAAGCTTTAGTCATGTTTGATACAGAACTAAAATCAACTCTAAGAAAAGAAAAATTGACCACTAGGGATTCTAGAGCAGTTGAAAGAAAGAAACCTGGTCGTAAAAAAGCAAGAAGAAGCTTTCAATTTTCTAAAAGATAATTTTTTTTTAAATAATAACTGTTATAATATTAAATGCCTAAGCTTAAAGTATTAGTCGCTGGATCCACTGGATATATTGGAGTACAATTGGTTAAATTACTCTCAAAACATCCTAATGTGTTTATCAAGTATCTTTGTGGCAAATCATCAATAGGTAAAAAAATTTATCATTACGATAATCTTTTAAAATCGTTAAAGTTACCAACTATAAAAAGATTTAATAAATCATTTTTAAAAGATGTTGATTTAGTTTTTACAGCTCTACCAAATGGTGAGGCACAACAAATATCTAAATATTTGTTAAAAAAAAATGTTTTAATAGATTTGGCTGCAGATTTTAGACTGACTAATTCAAAATCATATTTCAAATATTATAAAAAAAAACATAAAGCAATTTCTAATATAAAAAAAAGTATATATTCATTACCAGAATTATTAGAATCTAATCTTAAAAATTATCAAATAATTGCATGTCCTGGCTGTTATCCAACTTCAATTTTATTACCCTTGATACCTTTAGTTAAAAAAGATTTAATTAATTTAAAAAATATTATTATTGACTCCAAATCTGGTTACTCAGGAGCAGGTAGAAGTATACATGAAAAATTTAAAAATAAGAATTTATATGAATCACTAAGTGCTTATGGAGTTAAATCACACAGACATAATTCTGAAATTGAACAAGAATTATCAAATATAACTAATAAAAAATTTTATTTTTCTTTTACACCTCACTTAACACCAATGTTTAGAGGTATATTAAGTACAATTTATATTGATACAAAAAAGAATATATCAATCGATAAGTTGTTAAATGAATTAAAAAAAAAATACAAGAATAAAAAATTCGTAAAGATTTTGAAAAAAAATAAACTTATAAGCACTAACGATGTGATTAATACAAATAATTGTTATATATCAATCTGTGAAACTAAAGATAAAAATAAATATATAATTTTATCTGCTATAGACAATTTAATTAAAGGTGGAGCAGGTCAAGCAGTTCAGAATATGAATATTAAATATGATTTTTTTGAAAATAAAGGGTTAAAATGAAAAAATATTTTTTTTTATTTTTTTTAACTGCTTGTGCTATACCTCAAAAAAAGGATAATAAGGATTTTCAAGTATTAAATTTTGACAGGGATTTTACTTTTAATGAATACAAATCTTACCTTGAAGAATATAATTTACAAAGTGATTATCCAAATTTAGATTGACAATTTTATGAAACAAAAAGTAAATATAGCCATTATAGGACTTGGGCAGATCGGAAACTATTTATTTAATGAGTTGAGATTAAAAAAAAAAGATATTGAAATTAAAACTGGAAAAAAAATAAATATTACTGCTCTATCAGCAAAAAATATCAATAAAAAAAGAAAATTCAAAATTAATAAGGCAATTTTTTATAAAAACCCTTTAGAAATTATTAAAAAAAAAAATATTGATGTTCTATTTGAAGTTATTGGTCAATCAGATGGTATGTCAAAAAAAATTGTCGAATTAGCTCTTAAAAATAAAATTCATGTTATTACACCAAACAAAGCCCTAATTGCAAAACACGGTGATTATTTATCAAACATAGCAGAAAGAAATAGAGTAAATCTTGAATTTGAAGCTTCTGTAGCTGGCGGTATACCAATTTTAAGAACTATAAAAGAAGGTGTTGCTACAAACAAAATTAATAAAGTTTATGGAATTTTAAATGGTACTTGTAATTATATTTTATCTGAAATGGAAAATTCAAAAGATTCGTTTAAAAATGTTTTAAAAAAAGCACAAAAACTTGGATATGCTGAACCAGGCAATCCTAAACTTGATTTAAATGGTCATGATGCTTTAGCAAAAATTAAGATTTTATCATCTTTATCTTTTAATAAAAGTATATCTAAAAAAAAATGCCTGATGGAAGGAATTGAGAATATTGAATTTAAGGACATTGAGATTGCTAACCAACTTAATTTTAGAATTAAATTATTGGGTATAACAGATTTAGTTAATAATAAACTTTTTGAAAGAGTACATCCATGTTTAGTGAAAAAAGATTCTTATATAGCTAACGTTTCTGGCGTTATGAATGCAGTAATTTTACATGGCAGTCCCATTGGTGAGAGTGTTCTACAAGGGGAGGGTGCAGGTCCTGGCCCAACTTCTTCAGCCCTTATGTCTGATTTATTATCAATACTAAGAGGTAACATTAAATTTCCGTTTGGTATTTCTGGAAAAAAACGTAAATCTATTTTATCATATGATTTAAGAAAATATTCAAATTCACTATATCTTAGATTTGAGGTAAATGATAAACCTGGGGTTCTATCTCAAATTACTCGTTCATTAGCCATATGCAGTATTTCCATTGAGAGACTTATTCAAATTCCTGATAATAAAAACAAAAAAGCTTCTATAATAATCATTACTCATAGAACAAATGAATTAAATGCTAATAAATGCCTAAAATCGCTTAAAATTAATAGAAATATATTAAAAATACCAACAAGAATAAGACTTTTCTAAGATGGAAATTTATATCAAGTTATTCGAGGTATTGTTTCCAGTTTTTTTTGTAATAGGTATTGGTTATTATTTAGGGAAAAAAGATAAAAAATTCGATACATCATTTATTACCAGTTTTGCAGCAAATGTTGGTTCTCCTGCAATGATAATTTATGCATTAAATGTGAAAAATGTTTCATTTGAAGTATTTTTAGATTATTTTATTTATTACTTAATTGCTATTATTGCTTTTGCATTAGTGGGTGTAATTTTTTTATTTTTACTAAAATCAAAAGATATTATTAGAGAACTGCCTCCATTTATGATGCCAAACACTGGAAATATGGGCTTTCCAATTTGTTTATTTGCTTATGGATATGAAGGATTAGGAGTAGCGGCGGCTATTACAGCGTTAATCATATTATTTCATTTTACTGTTGGAGTATTTTTAGCTGATAGAAAGATAAGTTTTAACGTAATTTTGAAAAGTCCTCCTTTTTATACAATTATTTTTTCAGTTATTCTTTTATATTATCGAATCGAACTTCCAATGTTTATTGAAAATACGTCTTTTTTATTAATGTATGCAACAATTTTTTTAATTTTAATGTCACTTGGTATCGCACTTACAAGGTTAAGAGTTTTTTCATTTAAAAAGTCTTTTATATCATCTTTAGCTAGAGTTATAATAGGACCTTTAATAGGTTTTTATATTATCTATTATTTTAATTTGTCAGGTTTTGCTGCAGGTGTTTTATTAATTCAGTGCTCAATGCCCAGTGCAATATTAAACTTTCTTGTTGGTTCATTATACTCTCCAAAAAAAACTGTAGATGATGTTGCAAGTATGATTTTTGTATCAACAGTTTTATCTTTTTTTACTATTCCCATTGTTGTATTTATTGCTCTTAAATATTTTGCTTAATGAGAGCTATAATTCTTAATTTGTCAGCATGGGCAGTTCTACCCTTTATGGACACTATTGCAAAATATTTATCTACAGAATTATCTTTTTTTCAAATCACCTGGGCTAGATATTTTTTTACTGTTTTTTGGACTCTTCCTTTTATGTTTATTTTTTTTAGAAAAAAATTAACTTGGTCTGAAAATCCTAGATTACAAATATTAAGAGGAATAACTCTTTTACTTGCTAATTTTTGTTTTTTTTATTCAATTTCAATTATATCTATGGCTAAAGCTTTAACACTTGCATTTGTAGCTCCTTTAGTAACTACAGCACTGTCTCCAATTTTATTAGGTGAAAAAGTTGGCATAAGAAGGTGGATAGCTGTTATAGTAGGGTTTTTAGGAAGTTTAGTTGTTATAAGACCCGGTTTTATTGAATTTAATTTAGCAACCTTAGCAGCTTTAGGAACTGGTTTCCTTTACGGCATCTACTTAATTATTACTAGAAAACTTCACACAACAGACAATCCTTTGTTAACTCTTTTGTTAACCGGTATAGTAGGGGTAGCAATATCATCTTTTTTTGTACCTATTTTCTGGACAAATCCAACAAATATACAATGGTTGTGGCTTTCTTTAATGGGCATATTTGCATGTTTAGGGCATATATTATTAATTTACTCATTAAAATATGCTGATGCCTCTAAATTGGCTCCATTTGGTTATTTTGAAATTATAATGAACATAATTTTAGGATATTTTGTGTTTAAAGATTTTCCTGACATGTGGACCTTTATAGGTTTATTTATAATTATCTCTTCAGGAATATACATATTTAGAAGACAAAACAAATTTTAACTTATTTTTAAAGTAAATAATTATTACCTATAAGTTAATATTTTACTTTAATTATATCTTTTATAGTATTGAAATTATTGATTAAATATTAATTATTAAAGTAAAATATTATATTAAACAGAATAATGATAAATTAAAAAATTAATAAAAAGATTGTTATAAAATAAGGTTTTTAAGCATTATAGGGCAATTATTAATGATTTATTTATTCATAAGAATTCATCAAATTAAAAAAAGCCGAAAATAAAGCAAAAAAGAGAGATATTTTTGGGTTAAAATAAACGTTGATAATCTTTGTTTTTAAAGCATTGCACATCTTGAATATAGCGATTAATCGAACATAGAAGGGTCTTATTTTGCAATGTAAGCAAACAGAGCACAACTGAAGGGGGAAAATTAAAAAAACATAAAAAGAGGATATTTGTACTAAAAAAAGGTTGATATTAAAGGATTCTAGAGCAAAAAACCTTCCTTTTTTAACAGTTTTTTCTTGGCTTTAATTCCTCCTGGAGCTGAAAATCCGCCTAAGGATCCGTCAGAACCGATAACTCTATGACAGGGGACTTTTGGAGCATATGGGTTTTTACCACAAGCATTAGCAACTGCACGAGCTGCTTTTGGCTTATTTATTCCAATTGCTACCTCTTTATACGTTTTAACTTTGCCCCTTGGTATTTTCATAACATATTTCCAAACTTTTATTTGAAACCTAGTTCCTTTCATGGATTTAACGGAAAAAGACTAAAATAAAATAGCTAATTATGAATAAAATAGCCATACATGTTAAAAAAATAGTTTCTATACTTTTACCTGTTTTTTTATATTGAATAAAACTCAATAATGTAAAGCCAAATGACGTTATTAAGAACCATATAGCTGGAATTTCTCCATCAATTGAACTCATAAATCTACCATTTCAATGAAAAAACCCTGTTTCCTTGCACTTTTTACGGTGCAAAGAACAGTAGTTTTGGTTCGTCGTTGTATGCGCTACCGCCGAACCTACCACTCTACATGTTTAGCGCTGCTTTGTAGAGTTTTCTGCCCTCCAGACTTGAACCTCTCGGTTTTTCTCTGGATGGCCAGTTAAGAGTTGCCTCTTAAGTTAAATAAATAATATATTATTAGTTAAGTTGTATGTATCACTTTTTGGTTGATTCATAAAAAAATCAAATTAGGTGTGAATAGTGGGGATAATAAATTTAAAAAAATAAAAGCATTAAAACAACTATAAATCCAATAATTAATATTCCTGAAAGTACTATTAAAAATCTTGTCTTAACTTTTTCAGATAATTTTGACCATAAATACATAGTTAAAAGAATTATTATTGGGACAGCTAAACCTATTAGAATATATTTTGGCATTATTTTTTTTATCTTATTTGCTTGACATTAAGAATGTGTTATATTATTACTAATGATAATTAATTGTTATCAATAGTAATTATATGAGTGAACTAACAACAGACCTAAAATCGCTTCATGAGGCAACTCTAAATAACCTCAAAAGCTCTAAAGCAAATAATACGTTAAGAGCTTATAAATCAGACTTTAAAGATTTCGGAGCTTTTTGTGCTAAGCATGGCTTAAATTCTTTACCATCAGAGCCAAAAATAGTATCTCTATACCTCACCCATCTATCAAAAAATTCAAAGATAAGTACACTAAGAAGACGTTTAGTATCAATAAGTATGGTTCATAAGTTAAAAGGGCATTATCTAGACACTAAACATCCTTTAATTATTGAAAATTTAATGGGTATAAAAAGGGTAAAAGGTAGTATTCAGAAAGGTAAAAAACCATTATTAATCAATCATTTAAAGTCAATAATTAATGTAATAAATAAAGAAAATATAGATGAAATTAAGAAGGCAAGAGACAAGTCAATAGTACTAATTGGATTTGGTGGAGGCTTTAGAAGAAGTGAGTTAATATCAATTGACTATGAGGATCTAGAATTTGTTCCTGAGGGACTTAAAATAATAATTAAAAGATCAAAAACAGATCAATTTGGCGAAGGAATGCTGAAGGGACTTCCCTACTTTGATAATCTTGATTATTGTCCAGTAACCAATCTAAAAAAATGGCTAGAAATATCAAAAATAAAAACTGGTCCAATATTTAGACGTTTCGCAAAAGGATGTTCTCTTACAAATAATAGATTAACTGATCAGACGGTAGTTTTGTTAATAAAAAACTATTTAAATTTGGCAGGAATTGATAATTCAAATTTTTCTGGTCATAGTTTAAGATCAGGTTTTGCTACAGTAGCAGCTGAATCTGGAGCTGATGAAAGAAGTATTATGGCAATGACTGGTCACAAAACTACTCAAATGGTAAGAAGATATATAAGAGAAGCAAATATTTTTAAAAATAATGCATTAAATAAAATTAAAATTTAATATGTCAGAAAATTTTTGTGTAACACTCACTACAATACCTGCAAGATTAAAAGAAATTAATAAAACTATAAATTCGATAAATAATCAGACATTAAAACCAAAAAAAATATTTTTGAATATACCAAAACAATATTATAGGTTTCCAAATGAAAAAATAGATGAATCATATATAAAAAAAATTGAAAATGAGAATATAGTTGTTTCTAGATGTGATGATTACGGGCCCGCTACAAAATTAATGGGATCAATACAACAAATTAGAGAATTTGATTGTGCAATTATTATAGACGATGATCATATTTACCATGAAAAAATGTGTGAAATATTTATTGAAGAATTTAATAGAAAGAGAATAAACTATAGTTTCTATTCAGACAAAATATTTGATATTAAAATGGCGCAATGCGCAGATGGCTTTTTAGTAAATACAGATTTTTTAGATAAAATAGAAATATTTTACAAAAAAAATGTAATGAATAATAAAAACTTATTTATGGATGATGATTTTTGGTTTGCTTTGTATTTTCAATTGAATAAAAAAGTGGAAACAGAAAATATAATAGAAATCTTTAGGAAAAAAACTGGTAAAAAGATAGTTTATGATATTCATTCAAATAAAGAAGCATTGAGTAAGAGTGTGCATAATCCTAAAAAGATAATTAATAGAAAAAAAATAGCCAAAATTGAATATATAAAATTTAAAGTAAAAAGATTCTTAAGTTTAAATAATTAAATTATTTTTAACCATTTTTTTATAATAATATATCTATCAAATTTTTTTGAGGCTAATAAAGAATTATTTATTATTTTATTACGATAAGAATTATTAAAATTAATTATAGAAATAATTTTATTAGACAATTGATTATAGTCCTTTATTATAAAACCATTATAATTATTTTTAATGATTTCATTTAGAGCTGAATAACCAAAAGATATTATAGGTAAACCCATTGAATTAGCTTCTAAAGCATTTAAACAAAAGGTTTCATCATAACCAAGACATATCATACCCATAGAATTTGAATAATATTTTCTTAAAATATTTCTATTAACTTTACCCTTAAAAAAAATATTTTTAGACTTTAAAAAATTTTGTTTATAGTTTTTTGGAATAGTTTTGACTCCAAAAATATAAAATTTAGCATTTTTTGAATTTGGAAAAACTTCATTAATCCAAATATTTATTGTTTTATCCAAACCTTTGGTTCTTTGTACAGACCAGATAAATATAGGCTTTCTTTTTAAAATTGTTTTTTTTGAATAAAAATGGTCTGTTAGAAAATTGTTGATAATCAATCTTTTTTTAAATGGATATAGTATTGATGTTTTTTTTTTAAGATAATTACTTACAAAAATTGAAATTGGTTTATGTTTTATAATAGAAAGAAATTGTTTTTTTCTTAATGATTTTTCGATTTGTAACTTATTATGTAACCATAAAATTTTTTTGGATTCTCCAAAGTATTTAAATATTGTTGCATCATTTGAGCTAATTATTGTATCAAATCTATAATATTTATTTTTTTTAATGATTGTCTTAATTGGTAAATTAGTAATGTTTCCCATTTTATTTTTTCTCTTACAATTTGAACTTATTGTAATGTTAAATCCTTTTTTATTAAGCATTTTAGCTAATGATATATTTAGAATTTCGATACCACCTAATTTACTATCCATTGTTTTAATATCGAAATTAAGAGGACAGTTAATTAATATGTTTAAATTTTTCATCTTAAAAAAGAGTATAAATAATTTATTTTAGATCTTAAAAAATCCAAATAATATTGGAAATTTTTATTTGGTTCTTTTAAATATCCATCGAAATTTTCACCACTTCTTAAGTAGTGTTTGAAAAAAAATTTTTGTGAAATCTTCCATTTTTTAATAAATGTGAGTGCGCCATTATTTTTTTTGATTTCTTTTTTTTTTCTCATTGAAACAGACCCAAAATGATAAACCTTAAAGTTGTTTATACCTTTAAAATACCTAATACCTAAATTCCATAATTTCATATTTAAATCACTGTCTGAACTATCCCCAGGATTAAATTCTTCACTAAAACCTCCAACTTTATTCCAAATATCTTTATGAATCAGATGAGGTGCCCAATGCGATCCTTGATGATCATTATTATTAATATCTTTATAATTATTCAATAAATAGTCTTCATTAAAATTTTTATATGTATCCCCACAATCTAAGATTAAATCAGCTCCACTTTTTTGAATCATTGTACCAGATAAATAAAACTTATTGTCTTTAGTATATTCTATTTCTTTTTTTAAAATTTCGTCCCATTCAGGAAGAAAATACATGTCATCATGACAATATAAAATATAATCATTATTTGATATTTTTGCTGCATTATTAACTGAACTGCATAGACCTATATTTTTTTTTGAATATGTATATCTAATTTGATTTTTTTCTAAATAATTAATTGTACCATCTAAATTTTCATTTACATGTACAACTATTTCATGATTATAACGTGAATTTTTTTTTATACTTTTTATTAGTATTTTAAGATAATTGATATTATTTAAAGTAGGTATTATAATTGAAAAATTCATTAAAAAAGATCAATTTTTTCACCAAATGATTTTTTTATAATGTAATTTGATATTTTTTTTTCATTAAATAATTTAAAATATTTTTTCTTTCCTTCTTTAGCAATTTTTTTTCTTAATATGTCATTTTGTTTATAGAATTTAATTTTATCAGAAAGATCTGCTATATTAGTATAAAAAACAACTTCTTTTGATGTAAAGATTTCATTTAAACTTGTTCTTTTATCTATAAAAGTCATTAAACCATTTCCAATTAATGATGCTATTCTGTTGCTTGAATAGTACTTAGTTGGTAGTCCCCTACTTAGATTTAATCCCATTTTTGAATTTGTTAATGCGTTATAAAATTCATCACCCCAAATTGGTTCTTTATTCTCAAAACCGTAAAAATCATAATTAATGCCATTTATTTTTTTAATTAATGAGTTTAGAAAATATATTCGACTATCACTTTTGCCTTTTTTTAGAGTTGCTCTATTTACCCCATGGCTCATTGCATAAAAAATATCTTTTCTCGGTTTAAGATCAAATACATCAAAACATTCAATATTTTTATCAACAGGAATAAACATAAAATGTAAATTTTTAATATTGTTATTTTGTTTAAAAAAAATGGATGGATGTGTTGTAATGAAATTGTGATCAACTAATTTTCCATAATATGAGATTTTCTTAATATTAGCTTTTGAATCTTTCAAACTTTTCATTATTGGATCTTCATTCCATTGTGAAATTATAATATTTTTATTTAAATTTTTGATATTTTCTAGTGTGTCTAAATAGATATTATTTGTATGACCAAAAAAAAGTAAATCTGGATTATAATTTTTAAAAGTTTCAATTAAATAATTTTGAAATTTTGAGGCAGTGGAATTTAAAGAAAAATGTCTATTTTGTTTAATAAAATCACGATCACTTATTTCCAATACATCATGACCATTTCTTATAAAGCCATTAGTAAATTTTTTTCCTACAGATATATTATACAATCTATGATTTAATTTCTGACCTAAATTATAAATATTAATTATTTTTAATTTATTTTTAATTAAATTAAGTTTGTAATTTATAAATAAAGATTTTCTAATATCGTCAATTAATAAAGAATTTTCATTAGTAACATGCTTAACGTTTGAAAAACCCTTTTTTTGATAATCTAATCTTAATTTTGGATTAGTGATAAGTTTTTTAATTATATTGTATAAATTTTTAAAATCTAATTTCTTTAATATAAAACAATGATCAGAGGTTTCAGGTAATCCACCTCTATTGGAAATTATAGTTGCACAACCTCTTGAAGATGCTTCTAAAGCGGTTCTTCCAAATGGTTCTTCCCATCTAGATGGTACTACAGCAATTTCTGTTTTGCATAAAAAGTCTAAAACTTCTTTATGAGATAACCAACCTAATTCAATATGATTTTTATGTTTTATAACTGGTTTATCTCTTCTTTCATCCCCTATTGAGTAAGCTTTCCATTCCGGAAATTCATTTAATATTTTAATTATAGCATCCCTATATAGGTCATAACCTTTTGAAGTATTTAATTTTCCAACAAAAACAATTTTCTTTTCTTTTTTAATTAATCTACTTTGTTTATGTATACTTGGATAAACTACTTCAGTTTTATTTATTAATCTTTTATCGAGATCTATAAAAAATCTTTTCTGAACCCATTCACTAACAAAAATTATTTTTTCAACTTTATTAAGTAAATTTATTCTTTCCTCAGAACTTTTAGATCCTTTCATTGATAGAGGATCATTATGAAAGTAAATAATAAAATTAGCATTTAATTTATCTTTTAGTATATTAAAAACAAGGGGCCTATTATGAATTTCAATTAAATCAAATTTCTTACCATCTATTTTTTTTATTAATTCATTACAATATTGATTTGTTGTACTTGTTAATTTTGATCCTTTAATCTTTATGTTTATATAATTATCAGATAAATAATCTTTTTCATTTGTTGTACCAAATATATAATTATTTTTCCTTAATGAAGAATGTCTAAAAAAGTCATATACCCATAGAGAAGCAGCTGCCGCTTTCTTTTTTGAATAGTTTTCTTTGTATGGAAGAATTGTAGCAATTTTTAACATTATATTTTTTTATATATTAATTATTATTAATTATACTCAATCTCTTCTTTCTATCCTTTTTTAAAAAATATTCATATGTTAAAGCTTCAGATTTAGTATCAAATTTTTTAGTATATATTAGTTTCCATTTGTGACCTTTTGTGGACTTAGCACCTTTATTTGAATTATGTTTTATTAATCTGGACTTAGGATTAATAGAATAACCTACGTATGTTTTTTTAATTTTACTATTTACTGTTTTTATCATGTAAACAAAATAACTCATCAGATATTGGCGGTCCCTAGGGGAATCGAACCCCTCTTTCGAGGATGAAAACCACGTGTCCTAACCGATAGACGAAGGGACCAATTTGAGATCTTTTATTGTATATATTATTATTTATCAAGTTTTTATAGTGTCTTCACTTATAACAATTTTAGTCATATTAGAGCTTTTATGAGTAACAAAAGTTTCAGTTATATATTTATTATCTTTAGAGTTAACCCCATTAACTAGATCACCTGAGGTTATACCAGTGGCACAAAAAATTGAATCACCTTTTATAATTTCTTTCAAATCATATTTTCTATTTAGATCTTTAATGCCCATCTTTTTCGCTCTTTTGATGTCATTTTCGTTCTTAAAAATAAATCTCCCTTGAAATTTACATCCAAAAGCATCAATAGCAGAAGCAGCCAAAACACCCTCAGGCCCACCACCTGTACCTAAAAATATATCTACATTATATTTATCATTTGTAACCATTAATGCTCCAGATACATCGCCATCTGAAATTAATTTCATTTTAACATTCATTTCATTCAATTTATCAATAATTTTTTTATGTCTCGGTCTATTCAACAAACAAGCAGTGATATTATTTAAATCTTTATTCATAGAATCTGCAATATTTTTTATATTTTTTTCAATAGGAAAATCCAAATCTGTTGCGTCAAAAGGAACATGATTAGATACTGCAAGTTTATCCATGTAAGTTTCTGGAGCATTAAAGAGATTATCTTTTTCAGCTACTGCTATTACTGATAAGGCACCTGGCAAATTATTTGCTGCAAAATTAGTTCCCTCTAATGGGTCTACAGCTATGTCAAGTTCAGGACCCTTATTTGTACCTAATTTTTCACCTATATATAACATAGGAGCGTTATCGAGCTCTCCTTCACCAATTACAATTTGACCTTTCATATGAATTTTATTCAATTCATTTCTCATTGCATCCACTGCAGCTTTATCAGCAGCATTTTTGTCTTTTTTTCCAACTAGATATGATGAAGCTAGTGCAGCTTTTGATGAAACTTTTATAAATTGATCAATAAATTTTTTATCTATTGTCATTAAATTTTTTCATCAATTGATTCTGTTTGATTAATTTTAGACTCAAATTCCTTTAATCTTTTGTAGACACTTGCCAATTCTATAATTGCTGGCCATGACTTTAAAATATATTGAACTGATCCTTCAAATTTATTAAAAGCTCTAATTATTTGTTGCATAACTCCTAATGTAACTACGCCTGCAACAATTGCTGGTGCTAAAAATACATAAGCAGATAAAACATTTGCTTGCAAATATCCTATACGACCAATATCAAAAAATAAGTATCTAAAGTAACTTAAAAAATGAATTTTTCGAACATCAGCAAATAATTCGCCAAGAGTTTTAGGTCTTATGGTTTCATTATCTTCTGCAATTACTAGAATTTTTCTATATGCTGCTTCTTGCTTCTGTAAATCATATTCAACACCAACGAGTCTTAAAATAAGACCCAAACCTATCAGAAATATTGTTCCAGCTAAGGTCCAGAGCAAAGCACCTACTACCAAACCATAATCCCAATCTCCAAAAAAGTATATTGGTATGCTAATACTTAATCCAAACAAAATTGGAGTAAACTCTATAAGTATCATTATTGCTTCGATTAGACTAGTTCCAAGACCTTCCATTATTCGAGTAAATTTAATAGTGTCTTCTTGAACTCTTTGTGAGGCACCCTCTATTTTACGAGCTCTATCGTAAACACTATGATACCAATTTACCATAGCAGTACGCCACCTAAATAGAAAATGTGATGTAAAATACTTTATTACAACATACACTGCTACATATATCCCAGCCAAGGTAATAAAAGATAATAATGAACCAAAATATTCATCTATAGTTATCGAATTAGGCGCTGAGAGTGCTTTTTGTATCATGTCGTAAAAAGTACCAAACCACATATTGATTTTAACATCTATTTTAACTTGTACCCATAAGGAAATAAGAATTGTGATTGATCCAATCCAAGACCATACACGCCATTCTTTCTGAGTGAAAAATTTAAACATTATTTAATAAAGTTATCAGCGTATGATTTTTTTACTATTTTTTTTTCTTTAGGTTCGATTATTTCAAACTTAATTTTATTCTTTTTTGCATAATCTAGTGCGGATTCTTTGTCTAAAAATTCTAATTTAATTTCATGAAATGTATCGGTTGAACTTTCCCACCCCATTAATGGATTAATACTGCTATCTTCAGTTATAAATTCTAAAATCCATTTAGAAGTATTACCTTTACCTGACTGCATAGCAGTTTTTGAGGGTTTAAAAATTTTTGCTTTTCTCATAAAATGGTCGGAGTGGCAGGATTTGAACCTGCGACCCTCTGGTCCCAAACCAGATGCGCTACCAGGCTGCGCTACACTCCGTGTGATGTACTAATACAGCAGATAATTGTAATTTCAAAGCATAAACAACATCAAATACAAAGGATTTTTTGAAAAATTTACTATATAAGAAAATTATGATTATCAAATGCAAAAAATGTAACAAAAGTTTTGAAATAGATTCAAATTTAATACCAGAAAATGGTAGATTGTTACAATGTGGCTCATGTGAGTATGAATGGTTTTTCATTAAAGAAAAAAAGAAATCTAAAATTGATGATCTGCCGAAAATTATAAAAGATACGTCTTCAAAAATACTAAAAAAAGAAGAAAATGAGGAAATTATTACCGAAGATATATTTGAATCTAAGATTGATGAAATAAATGATGACGAGGATATAGAATTAAAAAAAGAAAAAAATAAAAAAGATAAAAATAAAGATATATCATTTATAAATATGATATTTGTTTTTATTATTTCATTTGCTGCTTTAATTATTTTACTAGATACATTTAAAAACCAGCTATCAAGTATAATTCCTAATATTGATTTAATTTTAAATAATTTATATGAAACTTTGAAAGATATTTACTTATTTTTTAAAGACCTAATTAAATAATCTATGCTTAGATATATATCATCCCCATTTAAATGGTTTTTTAGATTAGAGGCTGCAAGTGGCTTAGTATTGTTATTTGCAGCTATTATTGCTCTTGTTATCAGTAATTCAAATTTTTCTGATTTATATTTTTCAACATTAAATAAATATCTATTTTTGGGAATAAATAATTTTGGATTAAAATTGACAGTTATTCATTGGATAAATGATGCTTTAATGGCAATATTTTTTTTCTTCGTTACATTAGAAATTAAAAGAGAATTTTTACAAGGTGAACTCTCAAATATAAAACAAGCATTATTACCAATAATTGGGGCTGTCGGAGGAATGTTAGTCCCTGCTTTAATTTACATCTTTATAAATTTCGGAGACGCCGAAACTTTTAATGGTTGGGCCATACCTTCTGCTACCGATATAGCTTTTTCATTAGGTGTTCTTTCATTATTAGGAAGGAGAGTACCTTTATCATTAAAAGTTTTTTTAACAGCACTTGCTATCATAGATGACTTAGGTGCTATTGTTATAATTGCACTATTTTATTCTGGAGATCTAAGTATTAAATATCTTACTTTAATGTTAGTTGCTTTTTTAGCTTTATTATTAATTAACAAGTTTAATATAAAAAAATTTCTACCTTATTTAGTTATAGGTCTTTTACTTTGGGATTTTACTCATAATTCTGGAATCCACGCTACAATTGCTGGTGTTTTATTAGCGATGACAATTCCTCATAGAAAAAAAGAAAAAGATTTTTCGTTATTAATAAAGGTTGAACACGCAATAAGCCCTTATGTAGCTTTTGGTATTATGCCTTTATTTGCTTTTGCTAACGCTGGCGTATCTCTTGAGGGCTTATCTTTTTCATCCTTATTAGATAAAGTTCCTCTTGGAATAGTTTTGGGATTATTTTTGGGTAAGCAATTAGGTGTTTTTGTATTTTCTTACACTGCTATTAAATTGAAAATTGCTCAAATGCCAAACAATTCAAACTGGTTTAATTTTTACGGTGTAGGTATTTTAACAGGAATAGGTTTTACGATGAGCTTATTCGTTGGTAATTTAGCATTCGTAGAAAATATGCAATATATGGATGGTGTTAAAATTGGCGTACTAACTGGGTCATTATTATCCACTTTATTTGGTTACTTCCTGATATTACTTACTCCTAATAAATAAATTTATTAATGAAAAAAATAGTATTAATTTGGATAACAATAATAATGTTTTTTATGAAGAATCCCGCAATTGCAAATTATGAAAAAGTTTTTTTTGACTTTAAGATTAATGATATTTCGGGAGAGATAATAGATTTAAAAAATTATAAAAATAGAGTTGTCTTATTAGTTAACACAGCAAGCAATTGTGGTTTTACTAAACAATATGATGATTTACAAAATTTATGGGATAAATATAAGTCAAATGGCCTTATCGTTTTAGGGATACCATCAAATTCATTTAACCAAGAAAAAAAAGATGATAATGAAGTCAAAAAATTTTGTGAAGTAAATTTTAATATTAGTTTTCCAATGTCAACAATAACAGATGTTAAAGGAGACAATTCTCATGAAATATACAAATGGGCAAAAAAAAATCATGGTAGATCAGCCATCCCTAAATGGAATTTTCATAAAATTCTTATAAATCAAGAGGGTAAAATTGAAGATACATTTGCTTCATTTACAAATCCTAACTCAAAAAAAATAACTACTAAAATTGAAAAATTATTAAATTATTAAACTCAAACCATCATATGCTGGGATTATATTTTTTGGTAATTTTTTTTTTAAAACTTTATAATCCATATCTGAATGTAAATTTGTTAAAATCGTTTTTTTAGGTTTAAGATACTCAACTAAATCAATAATCTGATTTAAATTAAAATGTGAAGGATGCTCTTTATATCTTAAGCAATCAATTATTAAAAATTTCATTTGTTTAAAAAATTTTAAATCTTTTTTATATATATAATTAGCATCACTGGCATATGCACATTTATTATTTATTATGAAACTTAAGGAATCTATTAATCCATGTTTTACAGGAATTGTTCTAATTGAAATTTTTTTACCTTTAATTTTAAAATTTAATATTTTTGGCATTTTGTTTAACTTTAAGATTGGAGGATAATCACTTGTTTTGCTAAAACAATACTTAAAGTTTGATTTTAAGTATTTTTCAGTAATTGTATCAGCATAAACTTCAATTTTTTTCTTATTTTTTAAATAAAAAATTCTTAAATCATTAATGCCATGAGTCTGATCAGCATGTTTGTGGGAATATAGTACTTTATCGATATTTTTAACTTTATTTTTTAATAATTGAGACCTTAAATCAGGAGATGTGTCTATTAATATATTTTTTTTATGAGCCTTTATCAAAGCTGAACATCTTGTTCTGTGATTCATTGTATTTTTTGGATCACAATTTCCAAAATGACCATCTGCCCTTGGCACACCCATTGAGCTTCCACAACCTAAAATGATAAATTTTATAGTCATTATTTAAAAGAAAATAATTTATCAAAATTGTTCGTAGTAATTTCTGTAATTTTATCAAATGATAAAGATCTTAATTCACCTAATTTTTCCAATGTATATCTTATAAAAGACGGTTCATTTTTTTTACCTCTCATTGGTATTGGAGCTAGATAAGGACTATCAGTTTCTATTAATAATCTATTCAATGGAATAATTTTAAATGTTTCTTGTAAATCGATACTATTCTTAAATGTTATAATACCACTAGCTGAAAAAAAAGAATTAATATCAATTAATTTTTTTGCAAATTCTTTTGAACCAGTGAAGCAATGCATTAAAATTTTTGGTTTACTATTTTTATAAGAATTTAGAATTTCAAAAGTTTCATTTTCAGCATTTCTTGAGTGCACAATTATAGGTAAATTTAAATCAATTGCAGCTTCAATATGAGTTTCAAAACTTTTAATTTGTACCGTTTTATTGCTGTGATTATAATAAAAATCAAGACCTGTCTCACCTACTCCTATTAGCTTCTTATTTAGATTTATATTTTCAATTATCAAATTTTTTGAAGCAACATTTTTTTCGGTCTCATGAGGATGAATGCCAAAAGTACCAAAAATCATTGCGTCAATTTTAATTATATCTAGAATTTTTTTAAAACTTTCAAAAGTTGTTGATATTGTTAAAAGCTTTGTTAAACCAATCTTTTTTGATCTTTTTATAATTAGATCAATATTTTCATTCAATGGTTCATGATCTAAATGGCAATGTGAGTCAATCATTTTTTTAATATCTTTTTAAATAGTATATCAATTTTATTAATTTTTTTACCTTCTTTTAAATATGTATGATCTTTAAGTGAAGAAAAATTTAATTCATTTTGCTTAATATCAAAAATTTTCAATGCTTTAATACAACTTTCTGGAATAATTGGATAAAGCATAATTGAAACCTTTCTAATAATTTCTAATGAAGTATAAACTATTGTATTTAATCTAACTTCATCATCTTTTTTATTCCAAGGCTCTTGGTCGTTGAAGTATTTATTAGCATCAAATAAAGAATTTACTATAAACTGTATATAGAAATTTAGATTTTGTTTATCAATTTCTGTTCGAATTTTATCTAAATTCTCTGAAAATTTGTTTAAGATTTTTAAATCATCATTTTCAAATTTAATTTTTTTAGGTATTGAAAGAGAAAATTTTTTTTCATTAAAAGATACAACTCTTTGACATAAATTTCCAAAATTATTAGCTAGATCACTATTTATACAATCTTCAAGTTTATCTTTAGAAATATTTCCATCACTACCGAAAGAAACCTCTTTAATTAAATAATATCTTAGAGGATCTAAGCCATAATTATCAATAATTTCTAATGGATCTAATATATTGCCTTTTGATTTAGACATTTTCTCATCACCAGACAAAATCCATCCATGTCCATAAATTTTTTTTGGAAGAGGTATTTTTGCTGCTAATAAAAAAGCAGGCCAATAAATAGCATGGAACCTCAGTATGTCTTTTCCTATAAGGTGTAAATCTGCCGGCCAAAAATCTTTATATAATTTATTTTCGGTATCTGGATATTTTAAACTGCTTAAATAATTCGTTAAAGCATCTAACCATACATAAATAACGTGTTTATCATTATTTGGAACATTAATACCCCAAGATATAGACTTTCTACTAATTGAAAGATCCTTAAGTCCACTCTTGACAAAGCTTATTACTTCATTTTTTCTAGATTTCGGAAGTATAAAATCTGGATTCTCTTTATAGTGATCTAATAATTTATTTTCCCATTTTGACAATTTAAAAAAGTATGATTCTTCCTCTACCCATTCAACTTTTGATCCAGAAACAATAGAAACATTATCACCATCTTTACTAGTGATTTCATCATTGTTATAAAAAGCTTCATCAGAAACTGAATACCATCCTGAATATTTTGATAAATAAATATCACCACTTTTTTCAAGTAAATCCCACAAATATTGAACTGATTTAAAATGTCTATTTTCAGTTGTTCTTATGAAATCTGTATTTTTAAGATTTAATTTTTTAGTTAGATCTTTAAAAGTTTTACTAATTTTATCACAAAATTCTAAAGGATTCATATTTGCTTTTTCTGCTGCTCTTTGTATTTTTAAACCGTGTTCGTCAGTTCCAGTTAAAAAATGAACATCATAACCATCTATCATTTTAATTCTTGCAAACACATCAGCAACAATGCTTGTATAAGCATGGCCCATATGAGGTTTTGCTGAAGGATAAAATATAGGTGTTGTAATATAAAATTTTTTAGACATTCAAAATTTTTGATTTAAACTCCATAAACAAACTTTCTATATCTAAATTAAATTTTTTAGTATTATTAATCTTTTTTATAAATTTATTATAATATTTAATAAATTTTATTTTGTCATTGGAAGCTCCAAATATTCTTAAAAAATACAATTCAATAAAATTAAATATATTATTTTTGATGAACATATCGTTTTTGTAATGATTTTTTTCAATTAGAAATGATAAAAAGTCGTTTAAATTAATATCTTTAAGTTCAATCTTGTGTGTTTTAGAGAAATCTAAAAATTCAATGAAAAAACCTGGGGTATTATAATAACTTATTAAATCTTGATTTATTAAAGCTGAAATATCATCCTTAATAATTTTGTTTGTGATATCTAGAGTATTATAAAATGTAAAATTTATTTTATAAGTTATACATCTAGATTTTAAAGTTTCAGAAATTTTTTTATTACTATTATGTATTAATATAAAAAAAACATTTTCGTTAGGTTCTTCTATAATCTTCAATAAGGCGTTTGTTGAGTTAAGATTTAGATTTTCTAGATTATCGATCAAAATAATTCGAGGCTGATTATTAAAACTTGATTTATTTGTGTAATCTATCATTTTTCTAATTTGTGAAATTTCAATATTTTTTTTATCATCAATTAAATCAATTAAATGAAAATTTTGATGAGTCTTATTAATAATTTGGTTATACGATTTGTTTTCTTTATTAATTGTATTTGTTTTAACTTCGTAGGAATGCTCTTCATTTTTTGAAAAAATATAATTTATAATATGATAAGCTAATGTAGCTTTACCCAAACCCTTTGGTCCACTTAATAAAACTTTATTGGGTAATTTTTTTGATTCAAAAGAATTTATAATATTTTGAATTGTTGAATCATGACCGTAAAGATTAATTTGTGTATTAGGACTATATTTCATTTAATTAATTTATTAACTTTATCTAAGATAATTAATTTATTCTCATTTATACTCAAATTTGAATTAATTTTAAGATATTTATTTTTTTCCCTGTTTGCTATTTTGATAAATCCATTTTGAATTGTCTTATATAACTTAATACTAAATTTATCATATCTATTCAAATTTTTTCTTTTAGTTAGTCTAATTCTTAAATTTTTTTCATTAACTAGATTAAGAAATGTAAAATTGATCTTTATATTTTTTAACAAAAACTTATTTAAGAAATTGATTAAATTTATATTAATACCCATTCCATAATGTTGGTAAGCTATAGTAGAATCTATGAATCTATCGATTAATATAATTTTTTTTTTATAGTTTTTTCTTATTACTTTTTCCATATTTTCACTTCTAGAGGCCATATAAAGTAGTAAGTCAGTTTCTCTGTTAAATTTTGAACTGTTATTTAATATTAATTTTCTTATTCTTTCTGAACTTTTACTACCCCCAGGTTCTCTAATTTTTATAAATTTTATATTTTTTTTTTTAAGAAAATTAACTACGTTTTTTATATGTAGGGATTTACCTGATCCTTCAATACCTTCAAATACTATTATTGGTTTTTTAGACATCACCCCAGATTAAATAATTAATTGACTTTATTAATCTGGAAAAAATATTTAGTCTATCAATATTTTCATAAGCTAATAGATCATATTCATCAGTAAGTTCGTCCTTATAAAAAATCTTTAATTTTCCTAAGATTTGATCCTTAATAATTGGTGCTTTAATCGGTCCATTGTATTCAATTTTAGCTTTTAAATATTTTTTTCTTGCCTTTGGTATAGTTTTATAAAGATCTTTATTTACATAGGCATCTATTTTATCTTTTTTACCCAACCAAACATCTAATGATACAAAACTTTTATCTTTTTTAGCTATTTCAATTACATCAAAATTAGTTAATCCCCATATATGTAATTTTGCGGATTCTTTAGACCTGTCGTTTTTAGTTTTAAAGCCGCTAGCTACTGCTATTAATCTTCTATTATTTTTATATATAGAAGATGCTAAAGAATATCTTTCAACTGCTAAATAACCTGTTTTAATTCCATCTGCTCCAATATTTTTATAAAGTAATGGATTTCGATTTCCTTGCGTAATTGGATCTCCACCTGTTCTATCCCAAGTAAATTCTTTTTCTTTGAAATATTTATAATATTTTGGATATTCTTTAATTAAATAATTAGACATTATTAAAATATCTCTTACTGTAGAATAGTTATCAGGATCATTAATACCTGAGGAATTTGTAAAATTTGTATCTTCCATTCCGATTTCCTTAGCTTTAGCAGTCATCATAACCGCAAATTGTTCCTCAGAACCTGCTATACCTTCAGCTAAGGCTATACAGGCATCATTCCCTGATGCAACGATTATACCTTTTAATAAATCTTCTACCGAGACTTCATCGTTCACCATTATAAACATTGATGAATAACCAGATGTAGATAATCTCCATGCATTTTCTGATACTAAAAACTTATCATCAAGACTTAAATCACCTTTTTGAAGTAATTCAAAAGCAATAATTGAAGTCATTATTTTAGTCATAGATGCAGGATAAATAGATCGATCAGCATCTTTTTCAAAAAGAATTTCACCTGTTAAAAAATCTTGAAGTATTACAGTTGGTGCTTTTATATCAAATGCAACACTTGCATTACTTGATAAAGTAAAACATAAAACTAACTTAATAAAAAAAAATTTAATTAACTTAATCATTTTTAATAATTTCTAAATTTTCAAATTCTAATATATCTATATCATTAAAAGTCATTTGTAGTGAATTTATGTTATTAAAAGGTCCCAACAAAACTCTGTATTTTGTATTATTTATTTTTATAATTTTAACACTTCTAATTCTTGTTTCATTTTTGATTCTTTTTCTCATAGATTTTGCTGTATCATTAAAATAAAAATCTGCAATCTTAATTGAATAATCAAATTTTTTCTTTTTTTTAGGTTTCTTTTTTTTAGATGAAGAATTTAAATTGTTTATACTAATTGAGTCTACAGGAGCTTTATTGGCAACTTGTTTTTCTTCATCAAAAGTTTTAGATTTTTTTGCAACAAAGGCAGAGTTATTTAAAATTTCTAAAATTTCCACATAAGGTTCATCTAAATCTAATTGAATTTCATCAGCAATTCTTTTGGTAATTACTGAGTTGTTAAATTTTGGATATTTTGTAGTTTGACCAACTTTTGCTATTACTGATTTTCCGTTAATAATATTATTAACTTTTACAGTAGATCCTTTCTTTAAATTTTTCTGAAAAATTATTAAATCTCTATCATTTAATTTTCTCGAAATTTTTTTTGTGTTGTGTAATTCATCTGAATATATCAGAGCAAATCCTTTATTATTAAAACTATCTTTAAAAACTATTTTTTTTGTATCATTAATAATATTTACATCCGTATAAATAGTACATTCAGATAACAAAAAAAATAAGGTTATTACAATATATTTATAATTCATTTTCAAATCTATTTTTTAATTTACATACCGCTAAGGCAAATCTCAAAGATCTGTTCCATTTTAGTATTAATTCATAATTACTAAATACTAAATAAGCTGGTTCTAAATTCTCTGAGTCTGGTATTATGTCTTTATCTGGGGTAATTATACCAACTATTAAGTTTTCATTAATAGAATTGTTTTCAAAATTCTTTATATATTTTTTAAAATATTTTAAACTTTTTTTATTCTTAATCTTTTTTGCTGAAGTATTAAGATATTTATTTGGTATATTGTCTGAAAGATTAACCTTTAAATAACAAGGTTGTTTTTTTTTCCACCCAATTTTATTTATATAATTAGCCGCAGACGCAAAAGAATCTTCTAAATTTTTTAATTCAATTTTATTATCGTTATTAAAATCTATAGCGTATTTTTTAATTGTACTAGGCATAAATTGAAAATTACCAAAAGCACCTGCCCATGATCCATATAATATCTTATAGTCAATAATATCTAATTCAATTAATTGAAGGATAGTAATTAATTCTTTTGTAAAAAAATCACTTCTTCTTTTATCAAAACTAAGTGTGGCTAAAGAAGAAATTATATCCATTTTGCCAAGATATGTACCAAAATTAGTCTCTATACCCATCAATGCTAACAATAGTTCTTTTTCAACCAAAAATTTTTTTTCAACAGAGTTAATTAAATCTAAATTTTTTTCGTATAATTTGATCCCTTTTTCAACTTTTTTTTTTGAAGTTCTTTTTTCAATATAAGTATATGTATCTTCATAAAATTCAGGTTGATATCTATCGTATTCAATTACTTTAGGTAAAAATTCGACATTTATCATAACTTTATCAAAAGTGTTTTCTGAAATTTTACTATTTAAAGCAAATTTTTTAAAAGATTTTAACCAGTTGTTAAATTCACTATTACTGGCTTCTAATGAATTTGAAGCAAAAAAAAATAATAAAAAAAAATATTTAATTATTTTCATAAAGATCTTTTAAATAAATAAACACAGCAAGCCAAATAAAAATGAAGCTAATGAACTTTGGGGTTGAAAAAGGTTCATTAAAATAAAAAAAACCTAGTAAAAATTGGCTCGTAGGAGTTATAAAAAAAATTAAACCTGAGGTAGCCATTGTAGTTTTCTCTAAACCTTTGATATATAAAAACAATGGAATCACTGTCATTAAACCTGCTAAGATTAACATTAAAATGTTCTTTGGATCTTGAAAAGTAAAATCATTATTCCCGCTTTGATAAATTAGGTAAGACACAACTAATGCAAATGGAAGAATAAAAAGAGCTTCTATAAATAAACCAATATCAGTATCAACATTTATTTTTTTTCTTAATAAATTGTAAAAGCCCCAAAAAAAAGCAACAAGAAATCCAACCCATGGAAAAGAATCTAAATTGAAAAGTAAATAAATTGAAGAAACAATCACAATTAAAATTGAAATTTTTCTTTTATCATTTAATTTTTCTTTTAAAAAAATGTATCCTAAAAAAACTGTTAAAATTGGAAAGATAAAGTAACCATAACTTGCATCTATTATTCTATCAGTTGAAATAGCATAAATCCAAGTAGACCAGTTTAAAAATATCAATAAACTAGTCAAAAAAAGAATAAATAAATTTTTTTTTTGTTTTAAAATTTTCTTAAATATATCAATTTTTCTAAAATAAAGTGTAGTTAAAAATAATATTGCACAAGTCCAAATTAAACGATGTATTACTACCTCAAGGGCTCCCATGTAAGAAATATATTTAAAAAAAATTGTTCCTAATAAGCCCCACCATAATGATCCAATGCTCGTATAGATTATTCCTTTTTTAAATTGAGATTGCTTCATAAAATAAATTGAATTAAATTCTTTATACCATCATTTTTAAGTTGAAAAGATCATAAAATCCGAATAAACACTAGCGCATGGAGAGATGGCTGAGCGGTTGAAAGCACCGGTCTTGAAAACCGGCAAAGGGGCAACTCTTTCCTGGGTTCGAATCCCAGTCTCTCCGCCATTA
>MDTB01239624.1_pt1 | contig 56318 bp, 58 predicted proteins | sample 811161 | NCBI WGS metagenome assembly MDTB01 (sample SAMN05326650, study PRJNA326480) | marine metagenome | isolation source: seawater | place: Mediterranean Sea | collected 2009 | reverse complement strand
TTTAACAGCATTTATGTAAGGCATTAAACCTTGTGAGTAAGAGATATCAATATCTCCTGCTAACATAGCGTCGGTCATTGCCACACCATTACTGAAGTTAGTCCATTTAACCGGCACACCAAGTGCTTTTGAATACGCTTTTTTATTCATGTCCTCAAGATTTGGTGATGGCCATTCTAAAAAGTATGCAACTCTTACTTCTTTAGCAGCTGCGTTTGCCACTGAAGTATTAAGAGAGAAAGCAACCATCAAACCAAGTATTGTGCTTATTATTTTTTTCATTATGTTCCCTTTGTTTGTTAATTTTTACGATTTAAAATGAATTTTTTACTTAAGTAAACCTAGAACTATGTCTAATTTGATCTATACTATTATGTATTAGGGGCAACCTTTTTAAGAGACACGCGTTACTTTTGGGTTCAATCCTTGGTTGTATACAATATTTCTTGATTTAATTTTGCAATTGTCTACTAATTTGTTTTATGAGCTCACAAAATAGAACAAATATTCCTAATTCATTAAATGAACATTGGATGCCTTTTACAGATAATAAAAGTTATAAAAAAAATCCAAGATTAATTACAGATGCAAAGGGAGTTTACCTAACAAATCACGAAGGTAAAAAAATGATAGATGGTAGTTCAGGATTATTTTGTAACCCGTTAGGTCATGGTAGAAAAGAAATTACTGAAGCAGTATCAAAGCAGTTGGATAAATTAGATTATTGCCAACCATTCAATCAAGGTTTTGGTGGTTCGTTCGAACTAGCTTCTAGAATAGCAAAGAAAACTCCAGGAAATTTAAATAAAATATTTTATACAATTTGTGGTTCTACGGCTGTTGAAACTGCAATTAAAATTGCAATAGCTTATTATAAAGCAAAAGGGCAAGGTCATAGATTTAGATTTGTTGGAAGAGAAAGAGGTTATCACGGCATGAACATTGGAGCTACAACAGTTGGTGGAATGATTAATAATGTTAAAACTTTTGCTAGTGTTTTAATGCCAGGAGTTCAGCATATGAGACATACCCATTTAACAGAACATAAATTTGTAAAAGGGCAGCCAGAAACTGGAGTAGAAATGGCTGAAGATCTAGAGAGAATAGCAGTGAATTTTGGTGGAGAAAATATAGCTGCTTGTATTGTTGAACCAATTGCAGGATCTACGGGTACTTTAGTTCCTCCAAAAGGTTATCTAAAACGTTTAAGAGAAATTTGTGATAAGCACGGTATACTTCTTATTTTCGATGAAGTAATAACCGGTTGGGGAAGAACAGGTTCTGCATTTGCTTCTCAAGAATTTGGTGTTACTCCTGATATAATGACTATGGCAAAGGCAACAACTAATGGAGTTGTACCAATGGGTGTGGTCGCTGTTAAAGACGAAATTTATGATGCAGTAACCGATGCCTCATCGGCTCCAGAAGGTGCTCCTGAATTATTTCATGGTTACACATATTCTGGTATTCCGGTAGCTGTTGCTGCAGCCTTAGCAGTACAAGATATTTTTGACAAAGAAGATATTTTTAAAAGAGCAAAAGAAATGTCTCCATATTTTCAAGACGGTTTACATTCATTGAAAGATCTTGAAGTAGTAACAAGTATTAGGGGTTATGGAATGATGGGTGGAATAGATATTAAAATGAAAGACAAACCAGGTAAGGCTGGTTTTCAAACGTTTAAACACTGTTATGATGCAGGAGTAAACTTCAAGTCTACAGGGGATACCTTAATTATAGCACCACAGTTTATATGTGAAAAGAAACATATAGATGAAATTATAGAGAAATTAAGAACAGGTATTTCTAATTACGCAAAGTCATAAATGATTATCGGAGTTCCAAAAGAAATTAAGCTTCAGGAGCATAGAATTGGTTTAACGCCGGAAAGTGTAAAAATTTTAACAAGCAAAAATCATGAGGTTTTGATTCAAGATCATGGTGGTTTTGAAGCTGGATTTACAAATGAAGACTATTTAATTGCTGGAGCAAAAATAATAAAAACTTCAGAAGAAATTTTCAAAAAGGCAGAATTAATTGTTAAAGTGAAAGAACCTCAAATGAATGAGGTAAAAATGATTAGAGAAAATCAGATTATATATACTTATCTTCATTTAGCTGCTGCTAAAGAACTTACCTTAGGTTTAATGGAGTCAAAATCAATTTGTATAGCTTATGAAACTGTGACAGACGAAAAAGGCCGATTACCTTTATTAGCTCCAATGAGTGCTGTTGCTGGCAGAATGTCCGTTCAAGCTGGAGCGCATGCTTTAGAAAAAAACCAAAAAGGGAGAGGTTTATTAATAGGAGGAGCACCTGGAGTAGACTCCGCAAATGTCGTTATATTAGGTGGAGGGGTAGTTGGAGAAAATGCTGCAATTATTGCAACAGGTATGAGAGGAAATGTATATGTGGTTGATAAATCAAAAAAAAGATTGGAGGAATTGCATAAGCAATTTGGAGACAAAATTATTCCTACCCCAAGTGATGAAGCAGATTTAAACAAATTAATCTCTGAATGTGATTTATTAATTGGAGGTGTTTTGATTCCAGGTGCTGAAGCACCAAAATTAGTTACCAAAAAAATGATCAAATCTATGAAAAGAGGATCAGTTATAGTTGATGTTGCTATAGACCAGGGAGGTTGCGTAGAAACCAGCAAACCAACAACCCATGCTAATCCTACTTATTTAGTAGATGAGGTGGTTCACTATTGTGTAGCTAATATGCCAGGGGGAGTTCCGAGAACTTCTACTATGGCTTTGAATAAAGCAACATTGCCTTTATTGCTAAAACTAGCAGATCAAGGTTATAAAAAAACATTAAAAGAAAATAAAAATTATTTAGCAGGTTTAAACATTTATAAAGGCCATATTACTTATAAAGGTGTCTCAGATGCTTTTAATTTAAAATATTTTTCAGCATTAGAATTATTATCAGGTTAACAATGGGCTCTCTTCCGCGAGAAGCAAAAGTAGTAGTAATAGGAGGAGGAATATCCGGTTGTTCTACAGCTTATCACTTAGCAAAAAACGGTTGGGAAACAATTCTAATTGAAAGAGATGTTTTAACTTCAGGAACTACTTGGCATGCTGCTGGCATGGTTACTCAGTTAGGAACTACTCCACAAATAACAAAGATAAGAAAAAGTTCTGTGAAGTTTTACAAAGAACTTAATAGAATTACTGGTCTAGATACCAGTTTTAAACAAACAGGCACGGTTAATATAGCTACTTCAAGAGCAAGATATCAAGAATATTTGAGACAGAATACTATGTCTAAATTATTTGATTTAGAAATAGAGTTAATAAACAAAAAAAGATTTGAAAATTTATACCCTATAGCAAAAAACAAAGATGTAATAGGTGGGCTATTTATTCCGGAGGACGGCCAAGCTGATCCTGCAATATTGACAAAAGTTGTAGCTGCTGCTGCAAAAAAAGAAGGAGTAAAAATATTTGAAAAATGCAAATTAGAAAAAATTCTTAAAAGAAACAATCAAATAAGAGCGATTAAAACAAATCTAGGTAAAATTAATTGTGAGTACATTGTTTTGTGTGCTGGTATGTGGTCAAGACAAATAGGAGAAGCCTCTGGGGTAAGCATTCCTTTATATCCAAATGAACATTTTTATATGATTACAGAAGATTATAAAAATCTTCCTAAAATTCTACCTACTTTTAGGGATCCAGATACATATTTATATATGAGAGAATACCATAAGAAAATAATGATCGGTATTTTTGAACCAAATGCTAAAAATGCTTTTAAAGAAAAAGGTGTTGTTCCAAATAATTTTTCATTTGGGGAATTTAAAGTGGATAAAAAATACACAAAAATGCTGCACAGTTTAGCAGCAAAAAGAATTCCAGATATTAAAAAGCTAAAAATAGAAAAATACTTTTCAGGCCCAGAGTCTTTCACCCCTGACAGTAATTTTCTTTTAGGAGAAACTGCAGAGATAAAAAATTTTTATGTTTGTTGTGGATTTAATAGTATAGGAATTGGGGCCGCAGGAGGAGCAGGGAAAACTATAGCAGAATGGATGTTAAGAGGTTACAATAATCAAGATTTATTTAGTCTAGATGTTAAAAGGTTTGAAAAATTTAACTCATCATTGAAATTTATTCAAAAAAGAGCCACTGAAACATTAGGCAATTTATTTAAAATGCATTGGCCTTATAAACAATTAGAAACGTCAAGAAACATAAAGCTTTTACCATATCATGATCAATTAAAAAAATTAGGAGCATGCTTTGGACAAATAGCTGGATATGAAAGACCTATGTGGTTTTCAAAATCTCAAAAGCCTACTTACAAATATAGTTACGGATACCAGAATTGGTATGAGTCTGCTAAATATGAATGTTTGAACACTAGAAAAAATTTAGGTTTATTTGAATTAACCCCTTTTGTTAAATTTGATATAAGTGGAAAGTTTGCTCACAACCAGCTTCAATTTTTATGCTCTAATAATATAAAGTCTACGCCAGGAAAGACCACTTATACACAAATGTTAAACAAATCTGGAGGGATTGAAGCTGATGTAACAATTTCTTGTTTAAAAGAAAACTTCTTTAGAATTATATGCCCTGCTTTTGCGAGAGTTCACAATAAAAACCACATACTTAAAAACCTTACACAAGAAATAAAATTTACTGATGTAACTGATGATTATGCAAGTCTTGGTATATTTGGGCCTAATAGCAGAAAATTTTTAAAAGAGCTTGTTGGAGATTTCTTTTCTAATGCAGATTTTCCCTTTGCAACTGGAAAATATTTCGATTTATTAAATGTAAAAATATGGTTCCAAAGATTATCATTTGTTGGGGAATTAGGTTGGGAACTTTATATACCAATAAAAAAATCAAATCTTGTTTTCAAGAAAATTCAGACTTTAGGAAAAAAATATAATATTTGCTATGCTGGAATGCATGCATTAGATACGCTTAGATTAGAAAAAAAATTTCTTCATTGGGGACATGATATAACATCTGAGACCAACCCTATAGAGGCTGGCTTGAGATTTGCTATAAGTTTAAAAAAAAAACAAAGTTTTATTGGTAGACATTCAGTAGAAAAAATTATTTCTCAACCATTAAAAAGAAAATTAGAACTATTTTCTTTAAGAGATTCTAAATATCCCGGAAAACCACTTTTGATGCATGATGAGCCTATATATTTTAAAAGTAAGATTGTTGGTTGTTCTACAAGTGCAAATTATTCTTTTAATTATAAAAAAAATATTTTTTTAGCTTATATTGATTGTAACTATAGAATGAATAATAATTTAAAGATAGAAATTGCGGGAAAAAAATATAAAATAATACATGAAACCGATAGTCTTCATGATCCTCAAGGCAAAATTTTAAGAAGCTAATATGAAAAACAAAACTATTGGAACTTTGACTCTAACTTTTGGAGCATTAGTTCTTTTTTCGTCACATGATCTAGCGTGGATTATATCTGCGATATTTCTTGGAGTTGGTAGTGGTATATTATTTTGGAAAAATTAAAATATGTTTAATAATTTAAAAAATAAAATACATATTCTTCAAAATGTTTATATAAAAAATAGATATTTTTTAAAGAGAGAAACATTTGCAATGGATGGAGAGGACATTGCTATAAAAAGATACGCTGAAAAAATCAAAAATGGTATTTATGTGGATGTCGGTGCTCATCATCCTATTCAAAGAAATAATACACATTTATTATATAAGAGTGGTTGGAGAGGTGTAAATATAGACATTAATAAATTTTCTATAGATCTTTTTAATTTTTTAAGACCAGACGACTATAATATTTTATCAGCAATTTCAGATAACAATGATGAAATTGACGTATTTTTTCAAAAAGAATTTAGTCAATTAAATACAACTGATTTAAATTTAGCTAAGGAACACTTTGATAATAATTTTAAGACAAAACGAATTAAATGTCAGACCTTGAATAGCTTATTAGAAAAATCTAAGTACAAAAAAACAAAAATAGACTTAATTAATATAGATGTTGAGGGAGCAGAAATGAAAGTTTTAAAAGATTTTGATTTTAAAACTTACGACCCAAAAATTATTTGTGTAGAAATTTTAGGTTATAGACACATTGATAATTTATCAGAGAAGGAAAGTGAAATTAAAAATAATGAAATTTATAAATTTTTATCAGAAAAAAAATATAAAAAGGTTTGGTCAGGATCTTCATTTTGTAGTCATTTATTTGTGAAGTGATTAAGAATAAGAAAATAAAAATTACAAAAAATTTTTATGAAATTATCTTTATCTTTACTATTATTTTTAAAGATTTTATCAATAAAGAAAGATATATCATTTTCTATATAGATTTTATTTTCATTTTTATCCTTTTGAATTAAGTTCATTTTAATTAATTTATTTATTTTTCTAGTACAATTCACCCTTGATATTCCAGTCATTTTTGAAATTAGCGTAGGATTGATTTCAAAGCTAGAAGTATCTAATTGCGAAACATCAAATTCTACTCCACGAAATTCTTGTTTAAATTTTTTAGATCGATTTAATGAAATATTTATGCAATGTAGAATTATCATCAAAAATTCAAGATCTTTTAATTTTTTATTCCAAATCTTCAAAAAATTCAATTCTGCTTGAAGATAATGAAACCAATAAAACGAAAAATTATTTTTTATTTCATTATCTAATTCTTCGTTTGTAAAAGATAAATTCATTTTACTTCCGATATAATTAATTATTTTACAAGTTTTATCAATTTCTAATAACATATGTTCTGAATAGTGATTCTGAAAATGTATATTAGGTGATAAAAAAATATTTTTTTCTTTTTTTTTTAAAATTTTAAGACGAATTAAATTTAAAACCTTTCTTCTAATAGTTTCCTTGGGCAATCCTATTTCTTTTGAAATTGCATTAAAAGAGCTACCAATATTTTTTGTTAAATTATTATTATACCAAAAACTTGCTAATGAAATACTTGATTGTAAATTATCTTCTCTATTTCTTAAAATACTTTGCTGAGTTTTTTTAGAATAATATAAAACTAATAATCCACTTTCTAGATTTTTATAACTTTTATAAAGTGAATTTAAAGATGAGAATTGAGCATTAAAAAGTAAGGATAAATATTCTAAATTATTTTCTTTTATTATATCAAAAATTTTTTCTTTTGAAAAATTAGAAGGATTAATCATTAATTGCAAAGTTGGTTTTTTTCAAAACCAATTTAACTAAAGATATACTAGGGTCAATACTAAAGATTTTACTTTAAAGGCTAAAGATTATTCCAATAACAGCTATCAAAGATAATAAAGTAAAACATATCACCATATTTAGTGTTCTGCTCTTCTTTTGCTCGTGCTTTAAACCTTTTAACAAATCATTAATATTTACTCTTTTTTTATCCACCGTATCTTTATTTTGATTTGTTGCTGGGTCTAATTTAAATTCTTCTTTATTAAATTCTTTAATATTAGAATCACTTCTAGTGTGATCTACTGCGTTTATTTCTTTCAACTGCGAACTCATAATTAAATTAATTAGACCAGGTTTTAGATAATTTAACCAGATAGACCATGGCCAATATGGGGTAAACCCAAATTGATTTATTGAAGGAATTAGTATAATTTTTTCTGAATTACATTGATTATAATTACCTTTTAAGCAGGATATCATGAAAACCGTAGCGTTTTATTTATTTGAGATGAACCTTAGAGGCGTTGCTAATGCAACTTTTAATTACGCTTTATATAATGAGAAACTATTAAAGAATAAATCAATTATAATCTACGTAAAAAACAAATTTAATAACGTTAAAATAATAAATAAATTCAAAAAATCTTTTAAGACAATAGAAATTGATAAATTCGAAAATATAAATGAATTATTAAAAAAAAAAAAAATTGATAATTTCATATTCCAAAAAGGAGGTATAAAACATAAACATCAAATAAATCATAAAGATTATTCTGTGCTTGCTTTTTTTCCTAATAATTTATTTCAAATACATGGCAAAAAGTATTGTTATGTTTCAAACTGGTTAAGTAAGTCTTTCTCGAACCTTAAAATCCCTTTTGTTCCTTATATTGTACAGTTAGCAAAAACTAAATCTAACTTGAGAAAAAGATTAAAAATAAAAAAAACTAATCTTGTTTTTGGTTACCATGGAGGAGAAAGTAGCTTTGACTTACCTTTTGTTCACAAAGCGATTGAAGAAATTGTAAAAAAAAGAAAAGATATTTTTTTTATTTTCTTAAATATTAATAAATTTTGCAATCATCCAAGAATAATTTTTTTAAAAGGTAGCAGCGATATAAAATATAAAACAAAATTTATTAATAGTTGTGATGCAATGATCTATGGGCGTAGTCTTGGAGAATCATTTGGACTTTCTTGTGGAGAATTCGCAATTAAAAATAAAAAAATTATTTCTTATAAATTTTGTAGGCATAGAAACCATATCTCAGAAATTTCAGAAAAAAGATATGTTCAGTATCATTCTAAAAAGTCTTTATTTGGAATATTAGACAATTTTGATAAAAAAAAAGATTTTGCCATAAATAGTAAAAACAATTATGCAAAATACAATCCCCGATTTGTAATGAAACAATTTAAAAAATATTTATTATGTAAGTCTCAAAATAATGATTTTAATATATTGGATCATTGTATAAGTTATTTTAATTTACTACTTGTTGATTATTTTTATATCAGACATAAAATCTATCAAATTTATTTCAGGTATATAGAGAGTAAATTATTTAAATAATCAATTTGCTTATAATATAAATTAGTTTATTTATAATGAATATGAGCAAAATTTTCATTGTATTTGGACACCATAATACAAAAAATTCATTTAATTCCATAATAAGAGACACTTTTATTGAAGAAGCAAAAAAAGTCGGGCATGAAATAGATTTAATTAATCTTCACGAAGAGCAACAACTTAGTTTTTTTGATGGATCAACGCCTACTAAACAAATTCTTGACTATAGAAAGAGATTAGAAAAATGTGATGTTATGTTTATGATATCTCCTTGTTACAATTTAAGAGCTACAGCTATATTAGAAAATTGGATTGATCATGTGTTAGCACCTAAATGGTTTTTCTCTTTTCATAGAGTTGTTGGTAATTGGGGATATCCTGTCGCAGGAATGATGAAAAATAAATTAGCTATAATATCAATGAGTTATGGTGGAAATTTTTTTTCCATACAAACTTGGTTTCAAAATATGCCTTTTCGAAGAATCAAAGCTGGAGTTCTTAAGTTGGGGGGTATGAAAATTAAATATTTAAGATTCTATGAAGTGCTGCCAGGAATGCCAAAAGATAAGTTTGAAAAACATATGGAGAAAGTAAAAAAAATGGCACGAGATTTATAAAAAAAATTAGTTATTTTTTTTAAAATTTTTTTTTCCTTTATACTTGTTCTTAAACTTAAAAAATCTTTTTCTTTTTCGATTTAGTGAGTTTTTATTATTTTTACTTTTAAAACCTAACTCATTATAAAAATTTTTCTTACCAAAATTATTTGTCTTATTTTTACTTGTTTTTTTAAATCTTGATTGTGATTTTGTATTTCTTCTTTGACTAAAAGAGTCTGTTTTTTTATCTTGAAATCTAATTTTATCTCTTGTGTCTCGCCTATCAAAAAATTGTCTTCCCCTTTTTTTTCTTCTATAATTTTTTTTAGGTTCAGCTTTATAATCTGGATCTATCAATCTTTGAATAGCATTCCATTTAGACCTATCTTCACCTCCTATGAAACTTAGAGCAGATCCTGCTGCTCCTGCTCTAGCCGTTCTTCCTATTCTATGAATAAAATCTTCAGGAACTTGCGGTAGATCAAAATTAATCACATGTTTAATTAATGGAATATCTAAACCTCTACTAGCAACATCAGTTCCAACTAAAATTCTAAAATGATTATTTCTAAATGCTTTGATTACACGGTCTCTTTTATTTTGCCTCAAATTTCCATGAATAGCATCAGCATCGTGATGGTCAAATTTCAATCTCTTAACCATTTTTTCTGCGTTTCTTCTTGTCTTCACAAATATAAGTATTGATCCTTGTCGATTATAAATTTCTTTAATAAGTTGATTGTATTTATCTCCATCTTTAACATGAATTACTTCTTGTTTAATTTTTTTTATGGGAGTTGATGTTGAACCAACTGAAATTCTTGCTGGATTGTTAAGATATTTTTCAGCTAACCTAATTATATTTTTTGGTAAGGTTGCAGAAAATAACAAGGTTTGATGTTTCTTTGGAACAGTCTCTAAAACTTGATTGATCTGAGGAGTAAAGCCCATGTCTAACATTCTATCCGACTCGTCAAGTACTAGGAATGAAGTATTGTTCAACTTTAATGTATTTCTTTGTAAGTGATCATTTATTCTGCCAGGTGTTCCTACTATTAATCTTGGATTTCTTCTCATTTGTCTAAATTGTTTCTGTATTGAGTCGCCACCAATTAGTAGTGCAGTTCTAATGTTTCCTCTGCCTATTAAACTATTCATTGTTTGCATCACCTGAGTGGCAAGCTCCCTGGTCGGTGTCATAATTAAAGCAGTATCTTTTTTTGTCTTAAGTAAAAAATTTACCAATGGTATTCCAAAAGCAGCTGTCTTACCTGTACCAGTCTGAGCGGTTCCTAAAATATCTCTACCTTCGAGCGCCACTGGAATAGCTTGTGCTTGAATTGGGGTGGGAGTTTTAAAGTTTATTACTGCAATAGAGTCCATTAAAGTTTGCTCTAATTTCAGTGTTAAAAAATTTTCCATATTTGCTCACTTTAATCAAGTTAAATCAAAGATATAGATGGTCTTTATACCCTTAGTTGCACCTTAGCAAGACTTTGCTATGATTAAGAATGAAAAAAAGAAAGAAAAGAAAAGGCTTTCAGCTTAGAATAAAACGAAGAAGACAAAAAAGAAATGTTAAAGGTATAATTAAGATAATTAAAAAAGGAAAGATATGAGTAAAAGATATAGCGGCAAAAGTTTTAAAGACTCTAGTACAATGAAAAAAGCTAAGCTAAATCTTAAAGAGAAAAGAAAAATTAAGAAGGAAAAAAAAACTAATAATGTGCGGGCGCTATAAAATTACTAAACCAATTACTAAGACAGTTGATTTTGTAAAAACTAATATTAAAGTAGAGGACGTAGATAATTTTAATGCACATCCATCACAAAAATTACCTATTATAAAATCGTACACAAACGGCAAGGCACTTGAATTATATGAATGGGGTCTTGTACCAGGTTGGTCAAAAAAACTTGATAAATTTTCCCCTCTTATTAATGCAAGAAAAGAAACTCTTATGGAAAAAGTTACTTTTAAGGACTTAATACAAACAGCAAGATGTGTTGTACCAGCAGATGGTTACTATGAATGGAAAAGAGAAGATAAAAATAAAGTTCCATATTATTTTACAAAAGAAGATAATGAAATTATGTTTTTTGCTGCTATTCATCAAAATAATCAATTCTGTATTATAACAAGAGAAGCCACAGAAAAAATAAGTGCTATTCACCATAGGGAGCCCTTGATAATTAATCAAAGTCAGATTAATAATTTTTTAAATATAAAAAAAGAAGCTATGGAAATTTTAAACTCTATAAAACCACCTAATTTAAAATTTTATGAAATATCTAAAGATGTTAATAATCCTGTCAATAATGACTCAACACTAATTAAACCAGTAAATTAGATGAATTTATCTATTACACCAGGGACTAATAATGTTGGTGCATATATCAATGACGTTGATTTAAAAAATTTAAACCAAAATCAAACTATAGAATTAAAAAAAACTTTGAATAAGTTTGGAGTTATTTTTATAAAAAAACAAAATCTTGATCCTGAGTCATATCAAAATTTTGCAAAAAATATTGGCCAACCTGTTCTTTATCCCAGATTAAAAGGTCTAGATGATAAATTTCCATTTATTAATGTTATTGAGAGAAAACCAAACGATAAAAATTTAAGTTTTGGATCTAGTTGGCTTCACCAAGATACCAGTTACTTAAGTGATAATCGGCCTCGATATACAATGCTAATGGGTATAGAAATTCCAGAAGGTCAAGGAAATACAATATTTTCATCAGGATTTAATGCTTATGAAAAATTACCTGAAGAAATTAAAAATAAAATAAAAGATGTGACAGGTGTTTTTTCATCGGAGGGACCTATCGCGGTTACCAGATTGGAGAGGGAAAAAGAGATGGGTATTAAATCATCTGTAAGTATGGAGGCTGAACACCCTATTGTAAAAACAGTTGATGGTAAAAAAACATTATATATTTCTCCTGGACATTTAATTAAAATAAAAAACATTAATGATGGAGAAGCAGAGTATTTAAAAAATTATTTAATTGATCATGTTAATAAGAAAGAGTTTATATTCTCTTATGAGTGGTCAAAAGGTGATGTTTGTCTCTGGGATAATTTAAGTATTTTGCACATGGCAAGTGAGATAAAAAACTGTAGCAGGATAATGCATAGAATTACGATAAAATAACTATTTTTTTAAAATCGTAAAATGACCCATTTTTCTCTTTTCTTTGACAGTCTTTTTTCTATAATCAAAAAAAAATTCGCCTTCTTTAAAAGTTTTTGATCTATATTCTTCAATTTCTTTACCTAAAATATTTATCATTTCAGCATTGAAATTTTTTTTAGTTTTTTCAAATTTAAAACCACATACTGCTCTAATATGATTTTCAAACTGACTGATATTAAAAGCATTAATCGTTAAATGGCCTGAATTATGAACTCGAGGTGCAATTTCATTCACTAACAAATTGTTGTTTTGATCAATAAAATACTCAACACACATAGTTCCTATATAATCAAGTTTATCAGCGATTAGCTTGGCATTATTTTGAGCTTCTTCATAAATTTCTTGATCAATATTAGCAGGAATTTTTGAATGTTTGAGAATCTGGTCTTTGTGTACATTTTCAATTGGCTCATAAGTAAAAGTTTCGCCATCGATAAATCGTGTGATAATTACTGAAATTTCTTTTTTCAAATCTACTTTCTTTTCTAAAATATAATCAGCAGTAAAACACCAATCCTTTTTAACATCTTCTAATGAATTTAATACAAACTGACCATGACCATCATAACCAAGTGTATTAGTTTTCAAAATTCCTGGCAACAAGTTAGCGTGTTTAGTAACATCTTCTGCTTTTTTTATAAAAGCCCATTTGGTTGTTTTAATACCTAGCTTATTAACAAAAGATTTTTCTAATTTTCTGTTTTGAATAATTTTATTAATTTCAGGCTTAGGTAAAACTTTTTTTTCTTTTTCTATTCGTTTTAAGATATCAACTGGAATATTTTCAAATTCAAAAGTTATCACGTCTACTTTATCTATAAATTTCTTTATCTTTTGTTGATCATCATACTTTGCAAAGATGAATTGATTGGTATAATGCTTTGCTGGACCATGCTTATCATCTGTTATTATAACCGTCTTGATATTAAGTTTTTTTGCTGCTTGGCATAGCATTGATCCTAACTGACCTGAGCCTATAATTCCTAAAGTGATGTCTGACATTAATTACTTAGGTTTTTTTTTAACTAATTTTGTTTGTGAACTTTTCCACTTTTTTAAATTTGATCTAACTTTTGTATCAAATGTTCCAATGATAGATGCCGCTAACAATCCAGCATTAAATGCTCCATTAATAGCCATAGTGGCTACTGGAACTCCTTTAGGCATTTGACTTATAGAAAGAATTGAGTCTAGGCCCTTAAGTTTTTTACTTTCAATAGGAACTCCTATGACAGGTAAGCTTGTTATAGATGCAACCATACCAGGCAAATGTGCTGCTCCTCCTGCTCCTGCTACAATAGTTGAAAAACCATTATGCTCGGCTTTCTCTGCAAAATTAAACATTCTTTTAGGAGTTCTATGAGCACTGACTATAAACACGTTATATTTAATTTTTAAAATTTTAAGAATTTTTTCACAGTCTTTCATAATATGGTAATCAGATTGTGACCCCATTATGACGGCTACTTTTTTATTTTTATTATTGATTATCACATAGTAATTTAACAATTATACAAACAAAAACAAGTTATTCTTAAAAGAGAAGTTTAGTTGATTAAATTTTTCTTTATTTAGTCTCAATTATGACAATAAAATTACAGAATTTTTAATTAAATTTTGACTATGAAAATATTATCTATTTTAACTTTATTTTTTCTCTTAACAAACTGTTCAGCACATAGCGTTAAGATTGGTAAAAGATGTACCAGCGCGGGGACTGATGGAAGTTTTGAAAAATCATTTGTTTGGATTGTGGATAAACAAACAATTAAAACATTTGATAAAAAAATAAACAAAGAAAATTGTAAAAAAAATAGTTAATTAAGTATATAAAAACTTAACTAGTACTGCTATTAAGACACATAATGAGTATTACTATTGTTATAATCTTGTGTGTATTAATAGCTCTAGTTTTGATTTTATTTCCTCTTGCTGTTTCTCGTAATGCAGAAATAGCATCCAAAAAAAGTGAATGGGATAAAATTAAAGACTACGAAGATAAAATAAACAACAAGTCTAATAAAGAAAAATAATCAAAATTATGTTAAAAATTATAAGTTTTTTAATATTAATAATTATTTTTAACAATCAATCGTTAGCTATGGAAAAAAAACCCTACCATCACTTATCAAATGGAACTTTTAGAAATCCAGAAGGTTCTCCCTTGAGAGATCCTAACATTAAATGGTCATATAAAATTTTTAATGAAGAAAGAAAAAAAATAAATATTGATTTTCCAAAAGACCATGTAATTCCTAGAGCAAAAGTATTAAAAGATTTAAAAGATCATGAGAATGATGATTATGTAACTTGGATTGGTCATGCAACTTTTATAATAAAACTTGGTAAAACATCAATCATTACAGATCCGCTATTTTCAAAAAATGCTGGTCCTTTAATATTTGGTCCCAAAAGATATGTTGATCCAGCAATAAAATTGAATGATCTTCCAAAAATAAATTTGTTACTTTTAACTCATAATCATTATGATCATCAGGATATGTCTACGATTAGAAATTTTCCCTATAAGAAAGCGAAAGTTATTACTCCTTTAAAACTCTCTAAATATTTTAGAAAATATAAAGATGTCAATGAATTAGATTGGTATGAAGAAATTAAAATTAATAATGACATGAAAATAACTTTGCTGCCTGCAGTTCATTGGTCAAAAAGAAGTTTATTTGACACTAACAAAACTTTATGGGGAAATTTTTTAATACAATATAAAGATAAAAAAATTTTATTTTTGTGCGATACCGGTGTTGGAAATATTTACAAAGACCTTGGTAAAAAATATGGTCCAATTGATTTAACTTTTATAAATATAGGAGCATATAACTTTTTTCCAATAATGCCTGAAAAAGATAAATCTGTTTATCATACCAATCCCGAGCAGGCTTTAGAAGTAGCTAAAGATTTGAAAAGCAAAAAAGTTATAGGAATGCATTGGGGAACAATTATTTTATCTTTGGAACCAATTATGGAACCACCAATTCGTTTTAAGAAAGCTGCAAAAAAATATGGTTTTAAAGAAACAGATACAATAACTTTTAAAATAGGAGAGTTAAAAAAATTAAGTGAAATTATTAATTAACTTTACCTTTTTTTATCTCTCGGTCTAAAAGATTTGTTAAACTATCTACTAACGCATCAGAAAATTTAAAAATCTCACTAGCTTTATATTCAGTAGATATGGCTTTATTTGGATTGGTTTTATCTTCAACTATAATTCCTGCATCAGGATTGTTGTCTTTAATGTATACTAACATTAACCATTTCTCGTCTGACTCTTCATCAAACTTTATATAAATACTACTACTTTCGTAACGATAATCCAAAACGCGTAATAAAGACATTTTTTTTGGTATCCATCTTTTATTTAATTGAAAAACACAAGATGCCATTGACCTATAATAACTCTCTAGAGCAAATTCTATTTTTTGTCTGTCAAAATTATATTGCCTTTCTTTTTCTAGGAGATCAGCTCTAGTATCACTATCGGTAACTTGTATACCTAGTTCCTCAATTCTTTCTCTTATTTTCTGGTCTCTAAGTGCATGATACTTTTGTTTTATAGCGTCTATTCTCTCTTGAACTCCAGCATATGACTCCCTTTCCTGACTTAATACGAATTTTTCAAGATTTTTAATTTCTAAAGCTTCTCTTTTACGAAATTGTTCAATCTTTTTCTCTAACTTAATTTGCTCTAAAAATTTTCTTTGTTTTTCAGCTTGTTCCTTTCTAACTTCAGCTTGCTCCAGTCGAATAAATTTTTGTAAATCTTTTTTTCTTTCTTTTTCTAATTTAATTTCTTCTTTAAATTCTTGTTTTTTCACCTCTAATGCTAATAACTTTTCTTGCTTCAATCTCTTGATTCCTTCTGCTTTTTCTTTTTGCATTTGTTTAATTTTTAAATCTTTTTTTCTTTGCTTCTCTTCCTCGATAATATTTTTAATATCTTTCACTTTATGAGAAACATTATCTGAAATGTTTTGAAAAAATTTTAGTAAAGATTGATCTAAATCAAAGCTAAATCGAAAATAAGACTTTAATTTATCAACTAATCTTACAATTTTTATAATTTGAATTTTGGTATTTAATTTATTTTTTTTTTTCTTTTTAAATATATTGGCTTTATTTTTTAAAGTTTTATTAACTTTTTTTTTAATTTTATTGACTTTATTTTTTTTAATTTTTTTTTGTCTTTTAACTCTTTTCTTTTTCAAATAACTTTTTTTAAACTTTTTTTTTTTAAGTTTAATTGTTTTTTTTTTCTTTTTTTTCATAAGCTACTTATTCAATACACAGAAATTATGAGTAAATATAGTCTCTTCGATTACTCGGGATAGAGTCAAAATTTTTCACAAGCTGTAATTGAAAAACCACTAGATCTTTATATTTAAAAGCAGATGCACAGCTGGCTAGATAAAACTCCCACATTCTTACAAACTGTTCTCCAAACATGTCTTTGACCTCAATTTTTTTTTCAATGAATCTTTTAAGCCAGTTCTCTAAAGTTTTATCGTAATGTCTAATTAACGTTTCAATATCATTAGCAATTAAACCAGTTTTTTCTATTGGAGTAATTAAATCGCTTAATGAGGGAATTATTCCTCCTGGAAATATATATTTTTGAATGAATGGAGCTGTTGGTTTTGGAAAATCTATTGATCCAATTGTATGAATTAAGCTAATTCCATCATCTTTTAATAATTCGTGAATTTTTTTAAAATAAGTTTTGTAAAATTTTTTACCAATATGTTCGGCCATTCCAACGCTTACAATCCGATCAAATTTTCCTTTAGCGTGCCTATAATCAATAAGTTCAAAATTTACTTGATTTTCTAAATTAAGTTTTTTTGCTTTTTCTCTACAATAATTAATTTGATTTTGACTAAGAGAAATACCTAAGACCTCACATTTAGTTTGTTTTGCAATCTCAAATACTAATCCTCCCCAACCACAACCAATATCTAAAATTTTATTTCCAGATTTAACATTTAATTTTTTGATAATATGGTCCAGTTTATTCTGTTGTGCTTGTTCTAAAGATTCTTTTGAATCTTTAAAATATGCACAAGAATATTGTCGATGTTTTTTGTCTAAAAAAATATCATATAGCTTTTCTCCTTTTTTGCCACCAATGTCATAATGATATTGAACATCTTTTTTAGATTTGCCCGGTAAATTATAATTGCTTATAATTCTCCAATAATGTAAATAAGTTTTGACAATATAAGATGGAAACGTTACTTCAGTTCTTCCAATATTTTTAAAAATTAAATCTAAAAATTCACTTAGCGAGGCATTTTTGATAATTATATCCCCTTTCATATAGGCCTCAGGAAATGATAGCTCTGGGTTAAATATCAATTTCCAATTTAAATTTCTTTTTAGTAATTGTATTGTTATAGGACTTTCTTTATCCGGTGAGCCACATATAAACTTTTGTCCAGTGTAATCTATTAGAATAATTCCACCAGATTTAAAAATATTATCTAATTTCTTTGCAACTATACTCATAATTATTTATTATCATGCAGCTTTGTTTTTGTTAGTCGTAAATTTTAAAAAATCTAATTTAGATAAAAGTTCTTTTTTTTCCACAGAAGTAAGAAGCTGAAGTGGAGGCAAAAGGTTTTTATACTTTGTATCGGATACTGACATATAACTATGCAGAGCTGAAATTAAATTATATTGATCAAAGGTCTCTCTTACTGCGATTAGTTTTTTATTAAATTTCTGCTCTAATTTTTTTTCAAAATCATCAAAAACTTGTCTAGCCAACTCATGAGTAACATTTGTTACAGCTGAAATACATCCCGCACATCCTGCTTCTAATCCTTTAAGTAATTTTGCTTCTGAGCCAGGAAACATTAAAAAATTTGGAATTTTTAAAGTTTCATATAAATTATAACTTGAGTCTTTACAACCAATAACATTTTTTGGAAATTCTTTAACCAATTTTTTTACTAATTCAGCATTAAATTTATATCCACTTAGTTTTTCAAAATTATATAAAATTATTTTGATTTTTGGAATCCTTGATATGATAAGTGAATAAAATTTGAACACCCCCTCATCTGTATTTCCCTTGTAATATGCCGGTGGCATTATTAAGAAGTTTTGAAAATTATACTCCATTGCATATTTAATGAGATCAATGTTTTCCTTTAAGGAATTAGTGCCGGTACCTAAGTAAAAGTTTTTTTTATATTTATTAGAAGATATACTAGATATTAGGTTCTTTTTTTCATTAATAGATATCAACTGACTTTGCCCTGTTGAACCAAAAAAAAATACACCATGCAAACCTTTTTTTATCATTGATTCTGCATGCATAATTGTTGCTGATACATCTAAAGAATAATCATCATTTAGAATGCTAAGTCCTGCAGCATATATTCCTTTTTTAATCATAATCTTACCTAATTTATTTCGTCTAAGTTATAATAATACATTTAAAAATGAAAGTTCTTGATACTAGATAAAAAGCTAAAGAATAGGTAATGAAACATATTTTAATTATACAAACTAGACCTGGTATAGGAGATTTGTGTATTTTTTTATCTTCAATGCATCAGATTGCAAAAAAACATCCTAATTCGAAAATTACTTTAATCACAAAAAAAAGGTCTAAAGCAGATGAGATACTAAAGGATGATAATCACATAAATGATATAATTTTTTTAGATTCAAATATCTATAAAAATAAAAAAAATTTTATATCTAATTTCATTAAACTTAAAAATTTTATAAAAGAAGAAAATTTTACTAAAGTTTTTATTATGCATTATGGCATAAGATACAAATTAATATGTAAATTAGCAGGTGTTAAAGAAATATTTAGTTACCCTATTTTAAAAAAAAATGAGAATATTTCTCAAAAAATTTATAACGAAACTAAAAAATGGTTAAATTTAAATTCGTTTAATAGAAATGCAGTTATTAATATAAATAAATCTTCTAATGAAGAATACAATAAAAAAAAAATTATTATTGGTATAGGTTCCTCTGGACCAACTAGAAGATGGAATAAAGAAAAATTTATTAATGTAATTAATTTTTTAAACAAAAAAGATAATTTCAAATTTTTATTAGCAGCTGGTAAAAATGAGGAATTAGAAGCCAATAACATTATATCAAATTTATCTAAAGAAATTGATATTGAAACAATGTGTGACGATACTATTAGTCAAACTCTTAAGAAAATTAAAGATAGTTATTTTTATTTTGGAACCGACTCTGCTTTTATGCACTTGAGTGCTGCTTTGAATGTTAAATCTTTTGCTCTTTTTGGAGATACGCCAACAAACTATGCAGAATATTCTGAAAGTATTTTTCCAATAATACCAGAAAATTATAAAAACATTGGACATAACTCCAATGCTATGCATTTAATTAATGATAATTATGTTTGTAGTATTTTAGATAAATATTTAAATAAATAAATTATTGAAAGTCTGTTTTTAAAATTTTTTCTTTTGCCTCATTAACTAATTGACTTAGTCGTTCGGTATTTACTTCTCTATTCATATCAGGATGAATTTTTTTTTGAAGTTTTGCAGCAGATTTTATAACATCCATTTCAGAACAGCCTTTAGACAGTCCTAATAATTTATAAGCCTCATCACTAGTTAAACTTGATGACCCTTGTGAGCTACCAAATTTTGACTGAGAAAATTTTCCTGAATTTTTTAAAAATTTTATTAATCTCCACAACTGAAACAATTGTAAAGCTGTCAAACCTTTGATTTTTAAACCACTTAAAATAACAAATAAAAAGGGTAAGGAAAAAAGATATTTTCCTCCAATTGTTAGAACTGCAGCAAGCCCTAATGACAAATAAACTACTATTTTTTTAATAGTTGATGCAATTTTTTTTGAACTAGTTCCTGCAAACCAATTTAAAAATAAATAAACAATGACAAAAATGATAATTCCTAATAAAAGCAAATTCATATAATTTTCTATTATGAATATACCAAAATTAAAACAATTAGAGAGTAGTAAAAAGTACCACGATATAGAATTAAAAGACGAGTATTCATGGGTCGATCAACCAAATATCTTGGAAGTCTTAAAAGATCCTAAAAAATTACTTCCTGATGTAAAAAAGTATATTGAGGAAAATAATGATCTTACAGAAAATTATTTTTCTGATGTTAAAAATCTTCAAAAAAAATTGTTCAACGAGATCAAATCTAAAATTAAATTGAATGATACATCTCTTAAATTTAAAGATAAAAGGTATTACTATTGGTCTAAGACTGAAGCTAAAGGCAACTACGGAAAAAAGATTAGACAAATTATTGATTGTTCTAAACCTGAAGAGGTTTATTTTGATGGTGACTTTGAAAAAAAAAAATATGGTTCAGAGTATTTCGGTATAGGCTCAATAAATGTATCTCACTGTGATAAACTTTTAGGTTACTCTCTAGATCTCAAAGGTTCTGAATATTATACAATATATATTAGAAACATCGAAAAAAATGAAAATAGAAAAGATCTAATAGAAAACACTAGTGGTAATATAACTTGGGCTCTAGATAGCAAAAGTTTTTTTTATTCTAAATTAGATAAATATCATAGGCCAAGACAAATATATAAGCATATATTAGGGTCACCAGTCGAAGAGGATATTTTAATTTTTGAAGAAAAAGATGAAACTTTTACTTGTAGTATAAGTCTTACCTCTGATGAAAAATATTTTACGATTTCTACATCAGATCATATAACCACTGAAGAATATTTTTTTTCATCGAGTGAAACAAATATTAAACCTTTACTATTTAGTGCTAGAGAAAAAGATGTGCGTTACTCAATAGATTCTTGGCAGGAATATTTTTATGTGCATACAAATAAAGATGCAAGGGATTATAAAATTTTACGTTGTAAAATCAATGATATAAAAAACTTAGAAGAATTTATTCCATCTAAAAAAGAAACAGTAATCGGAGGTTTAGATTTTTTAGATAATTATATTATAAGAGGTGAGAAATCAGATGCTATACCAAAATTATTTGTAAGGAATATTAAAACAAACCAAGAAGAAGAAATAAAAATTTCTAATGAAGCAATTGGTTCACCTGGTGCTTCTTTAATGCAAAAAGATACAAACACTTCAAAAATAAGAGTCAGTTGGGAGAGTATGGCAACTCCCGGAAGAGTTTACGAATATGATATTTTAACTAAAGAAAAAAAACTTGTTAAAGAAGTTGAGATACCCTCGGGACATAATCCAGATAACTATATTGTTGAAAGGATAAAGGCTAAATCACATGATGGAAGGATGATTCCTATAAGTTTAGTAAGGAAAAAAAATTCAAAACAAGATAGTAAATCAAAAATTTTACTTTACGCATATGGTGCTTATAAACATAGTGTCTCACCTTCATTTAGTGCTTCACGATTTTGTTTAGTAGACAGAGGAATAACGTTTGCAATCGCACATATAAGAGGAGGTGGAGACCTTGGGGACGTTTGGCATGAGGAAGGTAAAAAAAAATTAAAAAAAAATACATTCCTTGATTATATTGCTTGCGCAAATTATTTAATTGATCAACAGTACACTTATAAAGGTGGAATATGTTTTTATGGTGGTTCAGCTGGTGGCTTGACTGGAGGAGCAGTTGCGAATATGGCGCCAGATTTATTTTTTGCAATGCTTTTGTTGGTGCCATTCGTAGATACAATGACAACTATGTTAAATAAAAATTTACCTTTAACTCCAGCAGAATGGGAGCTTTGGGGTAATCCAATAAAAAACAAAGAGTATTTTAATTATATTTTATCTTATTCTCCTTATAATAATTTGAAAAATAATTCTTACCCCTCTATGCTAATTACCACTTCTCTTTTTGATAATCGAGTTCTTTACTCAGAGCCAGTAAAATATATTGCTAAATTAAGAGACGTTAAAGAAGATCAAAATATTCAGCTTTTAAAGTGTAAAATGGAAGCTGCAGGTCATGGTGGAATGAGTGGGCGTGATAATGCAATAACTGAACTAGCAGAAGAATATAGTTTTATTTTAAAAACTTCAAATATTTTAGATTAAAAACAGTTTTTGCTAGTAAAGCCAACTATCATATTATTAGGGTTAATCTCAAATTTTCTTTCACATTTAATTTTAAGTTTTTGGGAAATATAAACATAGTATCTATTTTTAGATTCTAAAAAGTCAACTCTATCTGGTTGTCCAAAAACTATTTTTAATTCTGATTCAGGTTGATTGAGCCATTTAGTTAATTCTTTTTCTTCTTGAGTGGTTTTATCATCAATTTTTTTGGAGACTGTTTCACAAGATACTAAAGCTAATAAGGTAAAAATTATCGTTAAAAATTTGATAGTTTTTTTCATTTTTAATATTTATATACTTTACACTTAAAACTTATAAACAGAAATATTACCCACAGGTTGTAATTTTACTTTTTCCTCAATTTTTAAAAAGATTTTAATGAAGAATCGGAGTATTTAGCATTAACAGGAGGATTAATTATGATGGAAAAATATTTTGAATATAAAAAACACAAAACTAATTTTAAAACTGAAGTTATAGCTGGAGTTACAACTTTTCTTACTATGGCTTACATTATGTTTTTAAATCCCTTTATTCTCTCGGGAGAATTTGCCGGAGCTGAAAAAGGTTTTTTTGACTTTGGGGCAGTGTTCACTGCTACGATACTCGCAACCGCTATAGCTTGTTTTATAATGGCTTTTTATGGAAAAACTTGGCCGATAGGTCTTGCTCCAGGTATGGGCATTAATGCATTTGTTGCTTTTGGAGTTGTAGCAGGAATGGGGTACACCCCTCAAGCTGCACTAGGAGCAGTGTTAGTTGCGGGCGTATTATTTTTACTAATTTCTTTAACGCCAATTAGAGCATGGTTAATCAATTCTATACCTAAAAGCTTAAAATTAGGAATAGGTGCCGGCATAGGATTATTTTTAGCAATCATTGGTTTAGAAATTATGGGCGTAGTAGGGGATCATCCGGTAACACTAGTAACTCTAGGTGATATAAAAAATCCTTTAGTGCTTCTTGGTTGTCTAGCTTTTGTTGTAATGATTGTTTTGGAAAAAATGAAAATTAGAGGAAACATTATAATAGGAATACTTGTATTTAGTACAATTGCATGGATTACAGGACTGGCTAAATTTAATGGCATTGTTAGTTCGCCTCCGCCTATGACCTATCTTTTTGAATTTGACTTAACAGCTGCATTTACTGCAGGAATGTCTACAGTAATATTTACATTATTGTTTATTGATTTTTTTGATACCGCAGGAACCTTAACTTCTGTTGCTAACGTTGCTGGAAAAGTCGATAGCCAAGGAAAAGTTAAAGATATAAACAAAGCAATGCTTTCTGACAGTGTTGGAACAGTAGCTGGTGCCTTGATGGGTACTACTACAGTAACAAGTTATGTTGAGTCAGGTGCTGGTGTCAAAGCAGGAGGTAGAACAGGGATGACTTCTTTGGTCATCGGTGTTTTATTTTTAGCTTGCCTTTTCTTTTCACCTTTAGCTACAAGTTTGCCTAAAGAAATAGATGGAGCAGCATTATTATATGTAGCTATACTTTTCGTTAGAAACATAACTGACATAGAGTGGGATGATATATCTGAGTCAGGTCCCGCAGTTATAGCAATGATTACAATGCCGCTTACTTATAGTATTAGTAATGGAATTGCCTTAGCTTTTGTTTCATATGCGTTAGTAAAAATTTTTACTGGTAAGTTTAGTTCAACTTCACCTGCTATTTGGGTGATTGCTATACTTAGTGTTGTAAGTTTTGCAGTTGCTTAAAAATTTAAGGGCCGGTATAAACTGGCCCTTAGTTTTTTTTATGCTTTTTAACTAAATCTTTAATTCTTACCTCTTCATAGTGTTCAAAAGGTTGCACAATCCAAGGATTGCCTTTTAATCTCTCAGCACAATAATCAGGTTCAAAAGTAGAGTCTTTTTTTTTCCATAGAACAGCTGTTTTAATACTTTCTATTTCTTTAATTGCCGGATAACTATATAACCAATTAATACTTTTTTTTAAAGTAACTCCTGTATCAGAAAGATCATCACAAAGAAGAAGTCTACCTCCCATATCTTGAACGGTTGAACTCATTTCTCTTGAAAAGACCAATTCACCCTGCTGATCTTCAGTACCTTCTCCTGAATAGGACTCTACTGCAAGGTAGGCACATTTGAGCTTGAATACTCTACTTAAAACATCAATAATAGGTGCTCCTCCCCGCATTATTCCTATAAGCATTGTTGGTTTATATCCACTTTCATAAATCTGTATTGCCAACTTCTCTACTATTAAGTTATATTCTTTCCAGTCTATGATTAATTTATCTGCCATAGAAATTTTTAATGCTTTTTTAAGGAATTGTAAATGAGCAAAGGATATTGGATAGCAAAAATAAATATCAGTGATAATAATGCATTCAAAGAATATGCTAACAAAGCTCAATTAGCTATTCAAAAATATGGGGGGAAGTATCTAGCTAGAGGAGGAAAATTTTCTATATTAGAAGGTAAACACAGTTATGAAAGAAACGTAGTTGTTGAGTTTGATAGTGTAGAAAAAGCTCAGGAATGTTATAATTCTAAAGAATATCAAAAAGCGAAATCTCATAGAGATGGCAAAGCTGATTTTAATGCTATAGTTATAAAAGGGTATTAATATTAATATTGAATGGGTTCATCATCGATTGATCTCCAAAGATACCATGTGGCTACCGAACAATAAGGGGTAAATTTTTTATATAACTGATTTAAAAATTTCTTCGGAGGGAAATACTCTTTTTTATAATTATTAGAAATCGCTCTTAATAACCCAATGTCTTGCAGGGGCCAAATATTTGACCTGTTAAAAGTAAACAATAAAATCATTTCAGCAGACCATCTTCCAATTTGTCTGAGGTTAGATAAATATTCTATTGCATCTTCATCGCTCATTTTTTTTATTAAATGCGGCTTAAAGGTTTTGTTAACTGTTTTTTTAGCCAAATCTTTTATGCCTTTAACTTTTTGTCTACTTAAACCACAACTCTTAAGCGTAGAAGAAGACAACTTACTCACTGCTTTCGCGGTAATTTTATTTCTACATTTTTTTTTAAACTTTAAAAAAACAGAGTTCGCTGCTGCTACACTTATTTGTTGCCCAATAATGCTCTTGCAAAGAGAAAAAAAAACATCATTTCTTGTAACCAACGAGCCATCTTTGTAACGATAAATCAATTCTCTCATAGTTTTATCTCTCTTTGATAATATTTTCTTAGCTTTGTTCCAATAGATCGGGGTCTGTCTCATGGTCGTGGGGAAATGATTTGTTTTTTCAATTGAGATTCTCTTACAAAAATAATTAAAGAACTTAATATTACAAGTGCCGCACCAATTAATGTCAGAATTTTAGGTATCTCACTCCAGATTAAGAAACCAAATAATATTGCAAAAACTAAACTTAGATATTTTATTGGAGTCACTAATGATGCTTCAGCAAGTCTATAACTTTGGGTTAATAGTAAATTAGCAATACTTCCACAAAGACCCATGACAATAAAAATTAGTAAATCAATTTTTGTTGGCATTATCCAGTCACTGAATAATAAAGAAGATAAACCTATAACCGTACACAAAAGAGTAAAATAGAAGGCAATTGTATAATTTTCTTCTGTTTTAGATAAGGATCGTACACTTATTGCTACGCAAGCAAAAAATACACAAAAAATAATTGGAGAAATATAATAATAGTTTAAATCTATAAAAGCTGGCTGAACAATTAGTAACATTCCAATAAAACCTAAAAAAACTGCAAACCATCTTTTAATTCCAACTTTTTCAGATAAAAAGAAAATAGAGGCAATTGTTACAAATATTGGTCCACCGAATGTTAATGAAACAACGTCGGCTAGAGGCAATTCTCTCAAACCATAAAATAAAGCGATAATGGCTAAGGCTCCAGAGATAGCTCTAAAGGCGTGTAGGCCAGGTCGGGAAGTTTTATAAAAACTTAAAATTTTATTTTTTGGAATTATAAAAAGAATCGGAACAAAACCAATAAAGAACCTTAAAAATAATACCTGTCCAACTGGATAGTAATCTAGCCATTTAACGCAGATATCCATAATAGAGAAACAGATTACACTTGCTACCATGTATAATACGCCTATTTGATTTTGAGTTAACAATTTAATATCCTCATGAGTTTTAAAACATATTAAATAACTTATGCAGAAATGTACACTTGCACTTGGATGTTTTTGGAAACCTGAGGAAAACTTCAAAAATAAGCCAGGTATTATAGAAACTGAGGTAGGTTACGCTGGCGGAAAAAAGCCTGATGTTACTTACGAACAAGTATGTACTGGTCGTACTGGGCATGCTGAAGTAGTAAAATTAACATATAATGAAAAAATTATTTCTTTTGAAAAAATATTAGATTTATTTTTTAAAATGCACGACCCTACACAAAAAGACATGCAGTACCCAGATATCGGATCTCAATACAGGAGTGAAATATTTTATGAAAATGAACAACAAAAAATTGTTGCAAAAAAAATTAGAGATAAAATTAATGAAAAATTAAATGGAAAGGTTAAAACAATTATTTCAGAAATTAAAAATTATTGTAAAGCAGAAGATTATCATCAAAAATATATAGAAAAAAATATAAAATGAAAAATTTAGTAACTACAGACTGGTTAGAAAATAATTTAAATAATGTGAGAGTTTTAGATGGTACATGGCATATGCCAAATGCCAATCGAAATGCTTCAAAAGAATTTTCGGAACAACATATAGAAAATTCCAATTTTTTTGATTTAGATAAAAATTCTAAACAAGACTCTCCATTTCCACATATGCTACCAGAAAAAAAATATTGGGAAAATTCAATTTCTGATTTTGGTATCAAAAATTCAGATCATGTTGTCATATATGATAATTCTGAAGTAATTAGTTCATGTAGAATCTGGTATAATTTTTTATATTTTAATCATAATCCAAATTTAGTTTCTGTATTAGATGGAGGACTTAAAAAATGGAAGAAAGAAAATAAGAAAACAACAAAAGAAGTAAAAAAATTTATTAAAAGTTCTTACGTAGCAAAAGAAAATACAGAACTAGTTTTAAACAAAGATCAAATAAATTTAAATATTAAAAATAAAAAATTTGAATTAATAGATGCTCGTAATAAAGAAAGATTTGATGGTTTACAACCTGAGCCTAGAAAAAATTTAAGAAGTGGAAAAATAGAAGGCTCCAAAAATATTCCATTTTTAAAAGTAATTAACGATAAAGATAATACCTTTAAAAATAAGGAGGTTTTAGAATTAGTATTTAAAGGTTTTGAATTAGATTCGAATAAGAATTTAGCTTTTACTTGTGGTTCCGGGGTTACTGCGTGCGTTTTAGGTCTAGCTAATTCTATTATAAGTGGTAAAAAGCCTCTTATCTATGACGGCTCCTGGTCTGAGTATGGAATGAAATGAAAAAAAATAAAATAAAAATTTTTTTAATAATCTTTTTTATAGCTATATTTTCAATAATAGCTGCTAGGCACTATGTTGGTTTGCATTTTAAAAAAAAATTTAGTGTAAGACCAGCTCCAGGTATAATAACCACTACAGCTGAAAAATCTGTTTTTTATAAAAGTATAGAAACTTTTGGAACTGCTATAGCCCAAAATTCTAAAACTTATAGAGTAAAAAGAGAGGAAATACTGGGCAACCTGAATATTGAAAATAGATTTGTAAAAAAAGGCGATATAATTGTAGCTCTCAAGGATAGTGAAAATATTATTGCTGATTTTGAAGGAAAGTTAGGAAAAAGAGAAATAGCTAGAGGAGTTCTTGGTTCAGATAGTCTAATTATAACCTTGGATAATTTAGAAAATATAGTCATAGATATAAAAGTACCGGAAAACTATGTAGGTATTTTAAAAAAAGGATTAAAAACCGAAGTTTCTAGTTCTGCTTTTAGTAAAAATTTTATAGGCAAAATTGAATCGGTAAGCTCACGTATAGACCCATCTACTCGTTCAATATTAGCTAGAATAATTGTAAATAATAGTAAATTTGAAATTATTCCAGGACAGTTAATGACTGTAAAAATTATTTATGATGAAGTAAAGCAGATTGGTGTTCCTGAAAGTTCAGTTACTATTCAAGGCGATACTGCATTTGTTTACATTATAAATAATAATACAGCTGAAAAGAAAAACATAAAAATTGGAAAAAGAAATTTCGGTAAAGTTTCAGTGCTTTCTGGTATATCTGAAGGTGATCAAGTTGTAAGTGAGGGAGTTTCTAAAGTTAGAGATAAAGCTAAAGTTAAAATTATTAAAAATACCAATAATAAATAAAAAAATGTTCTTAACAGATTTATCTATTAAAAGACCTGTAGTTGCTTCAGTAATGAGTATAATTTTAGTAATTTTTGGATTAGTTACATTTCAAGAAATTCCTACTGATGAATTGCCCGATGTCCAGCCTCCTGTTGTAACAATACAAACAGATTACAACGGCGCCTCAGCGGAAATTATAGATACTCAGATTACTCAAAAAATTGAGGACTTTGTAGGAGGTACTCCAGGACTCGAAACAATAGATTCTTTTAGCGAGGATGAGAGTTCTAGAATAACATTAACATTTGAAACAGGACTTGATTTAGATGATGTAGCGAATGATGTAAGAAGTTCTGTTGCTAGAGTAGTAGATAATTTACCTGAAGGAGCTACTCAACCTGAAATTTACAAACAAAGCTCAGGAATGAGAACAACTATGTGGTTGTCATTCAATTCTGAAACTATGTCAGATCTTGAATTGACTGATTATGCTGATAGATATCTAACTGATACGTTTTCAACTGTTTCAGGAGTTGGGAGAGTAAGATTAGGTGGTCAAAGAGAACTTTCACTTAGAGTATGGCTAGATCCAATTGCAATGGCCGCTAGAGATTTGACTACTCAAGAAATAGAGCTGGCAATTAGAAAAGAAAATGTCGAATTTCCAGCTGGTAGAATTGAGTCTAAAGATATAGATTTAACTATTAAATTAGACAAAGCTTATCAAAAATTAGGTAATTATAAAAAATTACCACTAAAAAGAGCAAAAGATGGCTCAATAATCACCTTAGAAGATGTGGCTAAAGTTCAAGTGGGAGCTGAGTCTACTAGAACATTATTTAAAGGAAACGGTAAACAAGTAGTTGGAATTGGAATTTATCAACAATCAGATGCTAATACTATAGCAGTGGCTGATGGTATTAAAAAAAAAATAAAAGAAATCAGATCATCTTTGCCGCCCGGTACAACGCTCGAAGTATCTTTTGACAGAAGCAATTATATTAAAGCTGCAATAAAAGAAGTTTATAAAACTCTTATGATTGCTTTGATTTTAGTAACTATTATAATTTATCTATTTTTAGGAAATGTTAGAGCACTAATAGTTCCGCTAGTTGCTTTACCTGTTTCTCTGATTTCGACCTTTCTATCAATTTATGTTTTTGACTTTTCTATTAATCTTTTTACATTAATGGCTTTGGTTTTAGCTATTGGAATAGTTGTAGATGATGCAATTGTGATGTTAGAAAACATAGTAAGAAGAATTGAATTAGGAGACACTCCTCTAGTTGCTGCATATAAAGGAGCAAAACAAGTCTCTTTTGCTATAATAGCAACAACTGTTGTGCTTGTTGCAGTATTTGTTCCACTAATATTTATTAAGGGAATAACTGGTGTATTGTTTACTCAAACAGCTATCACTTTAGCATCAGCTGTGATTATTTCTAGTTTTGTAGCTTTGTCTTTAAGTCCAATGTTAGGAAGTAAATTTTTAAAGAAAAATATGAAAAAATCGAACACGGTAGTCAAATTTGAAAATTTTTTAAAAAAAATTACTCTCATATATAAGTCCTCTTTAATGATTTGGATTAATAAAAAAAAGACAATTATATCTTTTTTACTAGGTACTTTAATTTTAACAATTTTTTTATTTAATTTTACTTCAAAAGAGCTAATAGCTCCTGAAGATAGGGGAGCTTTCTTTGTTATTGTCAAAGCTCCACAAGGATCAGGTTTTAATTTTACAAAGTCTAAAGCGGAAGATATAGAAAAATTACTGTTACCTGAAGTTGGCAAAGGCGAATATAGAAAATTAATTATGCGTGTACCAGGTTTCGGTAAATCTTCAAAACAGGTAAATAGTGGCTTTATAATTGTACTATTAGAACCATGGAAGAATAGAGATCGCCATGGTGTAAAGATTATGCGAGAGTCATTTGCAAAAATAGGTCGCGTTCCTGGAGTGCTTGCTTTTCCTGTTATGCCTCAAGGAATAAGAACTGGAGGTATTGAAAGCCCTGTTCAATTTGTAATAATGGGAAGTACATATGATCAATTGATTGAATGGAAAAACTTAATAAAAAAAGAAGCAAGAAAAAATCCCGGGCTTTCATCAATTCAAGATGATTTCGACCTTAATAAACCTCAATTAAATGTAAAAATTGACCAAAAAAAAGCTGCGGATTTAGGTATATCAACTGAAGATATAGGTAGAACAATAGAAACTATATTTGGGTCAAAAAAGGTTACTGAATTTACCCAGGATGGAAAAGAGTACTCAATTATACTGCAAGGGGACATTAAAGATAGACAAGAACCAGAAAGTATTAGCAAGGTTTTTGTTCGATCAGGTAATAATGGTAAATTAGTTTCAATATCTAATTTAGTTTCCTATAGCGAAGAAGGTAAATCTCCATTCTTAGCGAGATATAATAGGCAAAAAGCAGTAACTATATCTGCGCGGCTAGTGGGAAACTATTCTTTAGATGAGGCATTAAAATTTTTAGTTAAAGTTGTAGAAGAAAATACTCCAGAAGCAAAAATAGCTTACAAAGGAGAAAGTGAGGAATATAAAAAAACAAACAATGAATTATATGTAATTTTTGCCTTAGCCCTTTTAACTGCGTATCTTGCAATGTGTGCACAGTTTGAAAGCTGGAGACATCCATTTACTATAATGCTAACTGTTCCGATGGCAATTTTAGGTGGGCTTTTAGGTTTGCTGGTTGTTGGCTCTTCTTTAAATGTTTATAGCCAAATTGCATTAATAATTTTGATTGGATTATCTGCAAAAAATGGGATTTTGATTGTTGAGTTCGCAAATCAATTAAGAAAAGAAGGGAAAAAATTTGAAGTAGCTATTGTAGATGCTGCTACAATAAGATTTAGACCAATTTTAATGACCAGTCTTTCAACAATTTTTGGTGTATTACCTCTAATTATTGGTTCAGGCCCTGGAGCAGCCAGTAGACTTACAGTCGGAATAACTATATTTGGTGGAATGTTATTTTCAACTTTTTTTACTTTATATGTAATTCCTACTATTTATTCTATAATAGGAAAAAATACTCAAAGAATAGATGCAGTAGAAATTGAACTTAATAAACAACTTAAAAAATAATATATTTATTTTTATTTAGGTTTTTTTGACATAGTGTGAGTTGTTTTCTATATTTGCTTGCCATTTCTTTTACAGACTTTGCATAAATAATTGCTTTTTTGTCTTTAGAATAATTTTTATAATCTCCCCATCCTTTGTAATATGCTAAGTACTGTCTATAAGCATCGTTTTTTGGAATTTTTAAAAGTCTAGAAGTTTTATTTACATACCATCCTATAAAATCCACAGAGTCTTTAAATCTAGCGCGTGTTGCAAGTGGATTGTTAGTCTCATTTTTATATTGTTCCCAAGTTCCAATTACTGCCTGAGAATATCCAAATGAGGTTGAAGGTCTCTTAAATTGTATTATTTTAAATAATTTTTTTCTTGGGGGTTTTGCTAACCAATTAAAATCACTCTCTTTTTTAACGAATGCTAACTGTATATAAATAGGTACTCCCCATTTTTCATAAGATGCTTTGGAATGTTTGTACCACAGATATCTTTCTTCAAAAATTGCGCAGCTATTTTGAGTATTTTTTGGAATAGAAGAACATCCTGAAAGAATTAAAATTATAGATAAAACTAAAAATTTTTTAATATGAATCACTTATTGCTTTATATAAGAAATTAATTGAGCTTTCTCCATTTTTCTGGCTCGATAAACGTTCCAGACCAGATTCCTAAACTATTTTTTTTAGCAAACTCTTCATATTTAATATATTCTTGAGAGTATCTTCTATAAGCAATTGCATGACCATTTTGAACCATCCATTTATTAAGGTTTAAATTTTTTAAGTAACATGTGCCTATAAATCTGCTATATCTATCTTGCCTAATTTGAACTCTACAAATCACCAAATTTTTATTAATTTTTTTTGATAAAGCTTTAGATGAAATTAGACCGCAGCTATATTTTTTTTTTTAATTTATTACACATTTGAGCTAATTCAGGAGCATCAATTCCATGTAATCTAATTTTATTATTATTAATTTTTATAGTGTCTCCATCAGTTACCTTTGGGAATCCTTTTATTTCTTTAGCTAATGTTTTAGAACTAGAAATAATTAAAAATATTAATATAAAAAAAACCTTAAACATTTTTTTTTAATTTAGATAAAGTAAATATTATTAGCACACCTGCACTATTACCTATAACATCATATAATTCAAAAGCTCGATTAGGAATTAAGAAATGTAATAATTCTAAAAATACCGATAACGCTAAAATAAACAAAAAACTATTTAAAAAATTTTTTTCAATTTGACTATAAATAAAACCAAGTGTTGATAAATACGAAAAATAAAAAAAATGATTTATCGACGTGCCAAAAGGATTTTTTATCATATTCGGTTGCTTTCCTAAGTCTCCATAAAAAAAATAACCTAGTAAGCTTCCTGGAAATAAATAAAGAATTAACAAAACTATTAAAGAAATATAATATAGATATTTAATTGATTTTGAAATAATACCTTTCATAAGTGTATTAATATAGTAAATTATTAAGCAATTAAAAATAAAATCTTATGAGTAAATTAATTTTAACAAGACATGGACAAAGTGTATGGAATGCCGAAAACAGGTTTACTGGCTGGGTTGATGTGGATTTATCTAACAAAGGTATCAAAGAAGCGGAGAAATCTGGTCAATTAATTAAAGAACTTAATATAAATATAGATATTTCTTATACATCATATTTAAAAAGAGCTATTAAGACTCTCACTGTAATACTTCAACAAAATAATTTAGAACTTAAATTTAATACATCTTGGGAAATAAATGAAAGACATTATGGTTCTTTGACTGGATTAAACAAAGAGGAAACAAAAAATAAAATTGGCGAAGATCAGTTCAAAATATATCGAAGGTCTTGGGATATAGCTCCTCCTCCAATGATTGAAAATGACGATAACAGGACTTTATTTAGTCCTCTTAATGCGAGCATTCCTATCGGAATGATACCTTTTACTGAGTCTTTAAAAGATACTTACAATAGGGTAGTTCCTTTCTATGAAAAAGAAATAAAAAAGCAAATTCAAAAAAATAAAAATGTTTTAATATCGGCTCACGGAAACTCTTTAAGAGCGCTTTGTAAATATTTATTCAAAATTTCTGATCAGAAAATAAATGAATTAGAAATTCCGACAGGAAATCCTCTAGTTGTAGAGTTTGATAATCAACTTTCTATAAAGAAGTATTTTTATCTGGATAAAAGTAGAGCAAAAAATATTATTTTTAATCAGTAATATTTAACTTTGATATCTTATAATATGTTTCCTCTGTATTTAAGTGATAAAATTTTTGTTTACTTTCAATTCCTATTAAGTGATTTTCTTTAATTAAATCACTCCAAACTTTGTTCATTGAAAATATCTTATCGTTGATATTATTAAAAATTTTTCGATCTAAAATTTGTAGGCCAGTGAAAATATATTTATTACTATTATCTCTGCTTATTATACCGTCTAGAAGATTAAAATCTCCCTTGAAAGAACTGTCAAAACTCAAATCTTTATTTACTAGTAATAAACAAGATTTCTTGTGTTCAAAGTAAAGATTTTCTAAATCTTTTAGTTCCATAGAATAGGCATCTGTCCATAAAGTATCAGGATTGACTACTATAAATGGTTCTTTGAAAGATCTGGTAGCATATAATATTCCTCCTCCAGTATCGAGTAGCGTTTTTTGTTCATCGGAAATGATTATCTTTATTTTATATTTTTTTTTTTTAATAAAATTTTTTATTTGATCTGCTAAGTGATGAACATTAATAACTATTTCTTCAACTCCATGATCGATTAAAAGTTTTATTGCCCTCTCCAACAAATTTTTTTTACCTATCTGAATTAGTGGTTTTGGAGTTTTAAAAGTAATCGGCTGCATTCTTTTTCCTATTCCTGCAGCCAAGATCATTCCGTATTTAATTTTCATATTTTAATTTTCTTTATTTTTTTTAAGGGTAGATATTTCTTAAACAATATATTTAATTTATTAAAAATTGGGTTTTGAATTCTTCTTTCTATAAGTGACCATGTATTGGGTAAATATTTTAAGTAGTATGATTTTTTATCTCTTTTATAAAGACGAACAAAAATTCCAAGTATTTTTAAATTTCTTTGAATTGAAAGGATATCAAAATCATTTTGAAAATAAAGTTTATCCTTTGCCTTAAATTTTGATTTAAACATATAATATTTAAATAATTTATTTTGCAAGTTTTTAGGCAATTTAATTCTAACATCATCAATTAATGAAACAACATCATATAAAGGATTTCCAATTATTGCATCTTGGCTATCTATGACGCCTAATTTTTTTTTGTTTATCATTATATTAGATGCGTGAAAATCTCTATGAGTAAAATAATTATTTTTGAAATATAATTTTTTATAAATATTATTAAGTTCTTTTTTTATTATTTGTTTAATATTTATTAATTTTTTTTTTGGTATTAGTGAACTCAGGTACCAATCAAAAAATAAGTCAGACTCTTTGTGAAGCTGATTAATTGTATATTTTTTAAACTTAATATTTTTTTTGTCAAATTTATAATTAGTTTTAAATTTGATTTTTTGGATTTTAATTATTAAATCTATTAGCTTCTTATAATGCTTAGTTTTATCTTTTTTTTTTTTAATAAATTCAAAAAAAGAAATTTTTCCTAAGTCAGAAATCTCTATTATATTATCTTTAATAAAGTTGTTAATAAGTTTCGGCGCTATTATTTTATTTTTATTTAAAATTTGATTTACAGCACTGTAAACAAACAAATTCTTATATTTATCTTTGTTAGCAAAAACTATTATTGATGATTTCATATTTTTTTCTACCCTATAAAATTCTCGAAAAGAGGCGTCGCCTGAGATTTTTTTTAATTTATAATTCATTAATTTTAAAGTTTTCCCATTTACCGTGTCCTATAATTTCTAAATTTCTTTCATCTTCATTAATTGAATGGGCAAATTTTAATTCAATTTTATTTTTGATATTATTTTTAATCAATTCCGGCCATTCAATTATTTTTATATTTTTTTCTAAATCATTAAAAATACCTAGGTCCTTTACCTCTTTCACAGTTTTCAATCTATAAAGGTCATAATGCATAATTTTTAAATTATTAATTTTATATTCGTAAAGTAAATTAAAAGTTGGACTCAAAACATCTGTTAGTTTAATTTTTTCTCTTTTTTGCAAAAAATGAATTAAATTTCTAGTAAATGTCGTTTTGCCAACGCCTATTTCTCCTGAAAGAAAAATGCAGTCTGTATTAGACGTTTTTTCCCCTATTCTATGAGCGAGAAGATTTAATTTTTCTAAAGATTTTATAATCATTAGCTACTGAACTAGTAGCGATAAGTATCTGGTTTAAAAGGGCCTGATGGTTTAACGCTAATGTAATCTGCTTGTTCTTTAGACATTTTTGTCAACTTTGCTCCTACTTTTTCTAAGTGCAGAGTAGCAACTTTTTCATCTAAATGTTTTGGCAAAACATAAACTTTATTTTCATAATTACTTGAATTATTCCATAATTCTATTTGAGCAATTACTTGATTAGTAAATGATGCACTCATTACAAAACTAGGGTGGCCTGTGGCACAACCTAGATTAACTAGTCTACCTTCTGCCAATAAAATAATTCTTTTTTTATTAGGAAGTTCAATTTCATGTACTTGAGGTTTTATCTCATCCCATTTATAATTTTTAAGTGCATCTACTTGTATCTCATTGTCAAAGTGACCAATATTACATAGAATAGCTCTGTCCTTCATGTCTCTCATATGGTCTGCTGTAACAATATCTTTATTTCCTGTAGCTGTTACAACAATATCTGCAACTTTAATTGCCTCGTCCATCAAAACAACCTCATATCCTTCCATTGCAGCCTGTAGTGCACATATAGGATCAGCTTCTGTGACCATTACTCTGGCTCCAGCTTGTCTTAAAGACGCTGCGCTCCCTTTTCCTACATCACCGAAACCAGCTACAATTGCGACTTTACCGGACATCATAACGTCTGTAGCTCGCTTAATCCCATCTACTAAACTTTCTCTACATCCGTATAAATTATCAAATTTTGATTTTGTTACTGAGTCATTTACATTGATTGCAGGAATTAATAATTCTTTTTGGATTTCCATTTTTTTTAAGGCTAGCACACCAGTTGTTGTTTCTTCTGATACTCCTTTAACTTCTTTTAGAAGATTTTTATAATCTTTATGCATTAATGCCGTTAAATCTCCTCCATCATCTAAAATCATATTAGGCTTCCAATCTTTTTTACCTTCTATAGTTTGCTTAACACACCACCAATATTCTTCTTCGGTTTCACCCTTCCAAGCAAATACAGGTATACCTGCCTTAGCTATTGCTGCTGCGGCATGGTCTTGTGTTGAAAAAATATTACAAGAAGACCATCTGACTTCTGCTCCTAACTCTACTAATGTCTCAATGAGTACGGCTGTTTGAATTGTCATATGTAAACAACCCAAAATTCTGGCACCTTTTAAAGGTTTCGAATTTTTATATTCTTTTCTTAAAGCTATTAATCCTGGCATTTCGGTTTCTGCCAAGGAAATTTCTTTTCTTCCAAATTCTGCTTGATTGATATTTTTAACTTTATAATCTTGTGACATAATTAAATTGTCTTTTAGCAAGTTAACCAAATGTTATCAAGAAAGAATATCAGGTTAGCTTGGGTAATCTTACCTCTATTTGAGCTCCTTTTTTATCCCGTCTATTTGAAGCTACAATCTTCCCATTATGTAACTCAATAATGTTTTTTACTATATTTAATCCTAAGCCAGAATGTTCGCCAAATTTACTTGGTCTATTACTATAAAATCTTTTGAAAATGTTTTGAACATTTTTTTCTTTAAAACCAGGCCCTTCGTCTTTAATAAATATTGAACATTCTTTTTTATTTTTTTCTAAAATTTCAATTAATATTTGATCTTTATCTTTACTAAAAGAGATGGCGTTGTCTAGAAGGTTAGCTATGACTTGTTCAATTCTATTTTCTATTCCTAATATATAATTGTTATTTTTTTTTATTTTGTTTTCAATATTAATATCAATATTTTTATTTTGACTTATTAAAGTTTGTTTAAAATCATCAACTACATTTATAATAATTGAATTAAGATTTATTTTGACCATTTTTTCTCTTACAAGAGAAGCTTCGTCTTTTAACATTTGAGAATAATCAGTGATCAATCTATCTATTCTTTCTACATCGTGATTTATAATTTTAAATAATTTTTCTCTATTATTTTCTGAAGCTTTATCAATTAATTCTGAGGCGCCTTTTAAAGATGCAAGAGGATTTCTAATTTCATGAGCTAAATCCATAGAAAAATTTTCTGCCCTGTTAGTTCTTTTTTGAAGTTCAATTGTCATTTCATTAATCGATTGTATCAGCTTTCCAATTTCATCTCTTCTTGTAAAAAATTTATCTATATTAATAGGCTGGTCTGATTTTGATTTTATAGAGTCCGTGTATCTGACTAATAGACCAATAGGTTTTAAAATATATTTATTTAAAAACACGGAAAAAATAAAAATTACTAAGGCTATTGCTAGAACAGTTCTTATTATAAAATTTTTTCTTTCTTGAACTGCTAAAAGAATCTCATTAGCTTCTTCGCTTACTAAAATATAACCAGATTTATTATTATCGATTACAACTTCACTTAAAGTTTGTACAAAGAAATTATTTTTAATCTTGCTTTCAATAATTAATGGTTCCTTTTTTAAATCATTTAAAATTATTTCTTTAAATTTTTGACTAGTATTTTTTGAATCTTTTTTTTTATTTTCTATTATGTTAGTCTCCGGCTCTTGAATTGAATCATTTAGTACCTGTTCAACAATAAAATCTGATTGTGTAAAAATGTCTTGATCTAAATCTAAAATATCTGTATCGCCAACTAAATCTCCTTTCAAATTATAAAATTGAACTCTATCAAGGCTTTGAAATAAAAATCTGGTTGATAGTAAAAAAGTACTTATTTCGTCTTTTTCAAAATTTATATTTAATCTTTCGAGATGATCGGATGTATTTTTTATGATTAAGAGTTGATCAGTAACTTTATTTTTTACAAGATTAGGTTGAATAGCTTTTAAATATAAGAATGTAAAAAGACCTAAAATTAGAAAGACGAAAAAGTTAAATAATAAAAATTTTCTTAATATAGATGCTGGTTTTTTTTGAGTCATTAACTAACATTCCATCTATACCCACTTCCATACCTTGTTTCAATTGCAGAAAATTTATTATCAACTTTTTTAAATTTTTTTCTTATACGCTTAATATGACTATCAATAGTTCTATCCTCTATTTCTGTATTTTCCTTATAGGCTATATCCATTAGATGAGCTCTTTCTTTGATAACACCAGGTCTTTTTGCAAGTTCTTTTACAATCAGAAATTCAGTTGTAGTGAGTTTTTCAGGAAGTCCTTGTCCTCCCCACTCACACTCTAACTGGGAGGGATCTAGCTTTAATTTTCCATGACTAATAATATTTTTAGACTCATCTACAACTTCTGTATTTCGCCTTAATTGTACTCTTATTCTTTCAATCAAAATCTTTGTTGAAAATCCTCCAGATTTCTTTACAAAATCATCGGCACCTAATTTTAACCCTAATAATTCATCTACTTCTTCATCTTTAGATGTGAGAAAAATAATTGGAATAGACATTTTTTTTCTCAAACGTGTTAAAAGTTCTTCTCCATCCATTCTGGGCATTTTAATATCGATTACAGCTAGATCAGGGGGGTTTCTAGTCAATCCGTTAAAAGCAGTTTCACCATCTATGTAAGTTTGAACTTTGAAACCTTCTCTTTCCAAAGCTATACTAATCCCTGTTAAAAGATTTCGATCATCATCCACAAGAGCAATAGTTTGAGACATATATATATTTTAATTCTCCTAATTAAATTGTCAAAATTTAGGCGTTAATTGATCAAATTAATGTGCTTCCCCCCAATTATACCCAGAATTAATGCTTACCTCTAATGGTATAGAAAACATGTGATGTTCTGAACTTGAAACTGAAGACATGTTTTCCTTAATCATTTTTTTCATAATTTCTTTATCTTTTTCTTTGCATTCAAATATTAATTCATCATGAATTTGTAACAACATATTTAATTCTAACTTTTTATTTTCTTCAATCTTTTTATCTATTTTTATCATAGCTAATCTTATTATGTCTGCAGCCGATCCTTGAATTGGAGCATTAATTGCAGCTCTTTCCTGGAAACTTCTTATACTAAAATTTTTATCATTTATCCCTCTTAAATGAATTCTTCGACCAAATATATTTGTTACAAAACCTTGTTTTCTACATATTTTAATTGTTGAATTCATATAATCTTTAATTTCAGGAAATTTTTTAAAATAAGAATTAATAAACTCTAAAGCTTCTTGGTTTGAAACAGAAATTTGTTTTGCCAAACCATATTGGGTTATTCCATAAATAATTCCAAAATTAATTGCTTTTGCTTTTCGTCTAAGATCATCATTGATTTTATTAATCGGTAAATTAAAAACCTGGCTAGCAGTTAACATGTGTATATCCTGGTTATTTTTAAATGCTTTTTTTAACTCCTTAACATCTGCCATGTCAGCAAGAATTCTCATTTCTATTTGATTGTAATCGGCAGAAATAAGAACATTATTTTTTTCAGCTATAAATGCTTTTCTAATTTCTTTGCCATCGGTGGTTTTGATTGGGATATTTTGTAAATTTGGGTCACTTGACGCGAGCCTACCTGTATTTGTAGCGGCCAAAAGAAATGAAGTATGAACCCTGTTTGATTTATCGTTAATATGTTCCTGAAGAGCATCAGTATAAGTGCTTTTTAATTTAGAAATTTGTCTCCAATCTAAAATTAAATTTGGAAACTTATGGCCACTTAATGCTAATTCTTCAAGTATTTTAGCGCTGGTCGCAAGACTGCCTTTTTTAGTTTTTTTTAGTTTTGTGATTTTAAGATCATTATAAATAATTTCTCCAAGTTGTTTGGGAGAACCAATATTAAATTCTTTACCAGAAATTTTAAAAATTTCTTTTTCTATTTTTTTTAATCTTTCCTCAAATTTTTTTGATAATTTTTTCAAGTAGAGTTTATCGACTTTAATTCCGCTCATTTCTAATTTTGATAATAATTTTATCATTGGTTTTTCAAATATCTCATATATTTTTCCGAGCTTTTCATCATTAACACGATCAAGCAAAACATTATAAAGTCTTAACGTTACATCAGCATCCTCAGCAGCATACCTAGTTGCTTCTTCTAAATTAATATCAGAGAACTTTAATTGTTTTTTACCAGTTCCTACTAATTCTTTATAAGAAATCGTTTTATGTCCAAGGTGAATTTCAGAGAGCGTATCCATATTGTGCCTATTATTTCCAGCGTCTAGTGTATATGAAAGCAACATTGTATCCTCTAAAGACTCAACGACAATTCCATTATTTTTAAGAACTATAAAGTCATACTTCATATTTTGCCCGACTTTTTTAATGCTTGGATCTTCTAATATAGGTTTGATTTTTTTTAAAACTAATTCTTTTTTTAAACTTTTAATATTTTTATGTGCTAATGGAATATAATATGCCTCATTTGAATCAGGGCTAAAAGAAATTCCAATTAGTTCTGCTTCAATTGGATTTAAAGATGAAGTTTCTGTGTCTACAGAAATAATAGATTTTTCATTTAATGTCTTTATTAATTTATCTAAATCTTTTTCATTTAATATACTCTTATAAAGTTTAGTATCTATTTTGGAAATTTCATTTTTTTTTAATTTTAAATTTGAGATATTTTTACTGTCTTCTCCATAAAAACTTATCGCTTGGCTTAACAATCTATTAAATTCCATTTCTCTAAGAAAACCATATAGACTTTCTTTTTTCACATCTTTAAATAGGAAACTGCTTGGATCATCTTTAACTGGAACGTCTTCTTTCAATGTAACTAATTTTCTACTCAATAATGCTTTGGCTTTATTTGTTATTAGTGTTTCTCTTCTCTTATTTTGGGGAATCTCGGAGGCTTTTTGTAGCAAAAGATCTAAATTTTTGTATTTGTTAATCAATTCTGCTGCAGTTTTTACTCCAATACCTGGCACTCCTGGAATATTATCAGAGGAGTCTCCAGCTAAAGACTGTACATCTATAACTTGATTTGGTTTTACTCCAAATTTTTCAAATACTTCTTTTTCTCCAATAACTTTACTTTTCATTGGATCGTATAATCTGACTTTTTTTGAGACTAATTGCATCAAATCTTTATCTGATGAAATAATTGTAACTTTTGCTCCCGCTTCTGTAATTTGTTTTGCATAAGTAGCTATAAGGTCATCTGCTTCATAGTTTAATAATTCTATAGAAGGTAAATTAAATGCTTTAACTGATTTTCTAATATATTCGAATTGAGGAGCTAAATCGTCTGGTGCTTCAGCTCTGTTTGCCTTATATTCTTTGTAGATATCATTTCTAAAATTTTTTCTTGCTGAATCAAAAATAACTGCAAAATGTGTTGGTTTATGAATTGACTCATCAGACCTAGCATCTTCTAGTAACTTGAATAGCATGGAACAAAAGCCACTTACCGCACCAGTAGGTAACCCATCACTTTTTCTAGATAAAGGTGGCAAAGCATAATAAGCTCTAAAAATATAACCGGATCCATCTATTAAATAAAAATGATCTGTTTTTTTTAAAGAACTCATATATATATAATACCTTATATTTTTATTGATTTTTAAGTAAACTATGAACAAAATTGCATTATCTGTTGAAAATTTAACCAAGATTTATCAAGACAATAAAAAAAAAGAAGCCACAAAAGCGCTAAATAATTTAAGCTTTAAAGTTAAACAAGGAGAGGTTTTTGGATTACTTGGACCTAACGGAGCCGGTAAGACAACTTTTTTGAGTATTTTAGGTGGTACTGTAATTAAAACGAATGGTGAAATTAATGTTTGGGGTTTTAATGTAGACAGTAATCCTAGACAAGTTAAAGCATCAATAGGAATAGTTCCACAAGAAGTCAATCTTGATGCATTTTTTACTCCCAAAAAATTATTAGAACTTCAAGCGGGACTTTATGGTGTAACTAAAAAAGATAGAATTACAGATATAATTTTAAAAATGGTTTCATTGGAGAATAAAGCTAATGCTTATTCACGTGGTTTAAGTGGGGGGATGAAAAGAAGATTATTAATTGCTAAAGCAATGGTGCATCAACCTCCTATACTTATTTTGGACGAACCGACAGCTGGGGTAGATGTAGAATTAAGAAATAATTTATGGAAAAATGTAAAAGAATTAAATAAAGCGGGAGTTACTATTATTCTAACCACACACTATCTTTTTGAAGCACAAGAAATGTGCGACAGAATAGCAATTATAGACAAAGGTAATTTAGTTGCACTGGATACAACTGAAAAACTCCTAGAAAGAATTCAAACAAAAAAAATAATTTTTAAAGTAAAAAAAATTGATAAAAATAAAAATTTATTTTTAAATGGCATTCAATTTACAACTATTTCAGAAAATACTTTAACTGCTGTTTATGAAAAAAAATTACATAAATTTGAAGATATCTTAACTTATATTAGAAAAAACGATATAGAAATACTAGATATAAGCACTGAAGATGGTGATTTAGAGGATGTTTTTATACAATTAACAAATAACTAGATTTAATTGTAAAAATTTGTAATTATACTCTTATGGAACTTGTTAAAAATTTTAAACAATCAAAATTAGCAAAAAATATACTATTAGCATTAATAGGTACTATAATTTTAGCTATATCTGCAAAAATTAAAATACCTTTTTATCCAGTTCCAATGACAATGCAAACTTTTGTTGTTTTATTAATAGGGTTTACATTCGGTTGGAAATTGGGAGGAGCTACAATAATATTATATTTATTTGAAGGAATGATAGGCTTGCCGGTCTTTTCGGGAACTCCAGAAAAAGGTGTTGGTTTAATTTATTTTGTTGGACCAACAATGGGTTACTTGATTGGTTTCTTATTTACAGTTTTTTTAGTTGGTTATTTTAAATTTGATAAAAATTTATTAACAAATTTTATTAAGCTAGCATTTGCTACTAGTTTTATTTATACGTTTGGAATGCTATGGTTAGGTTACTTAGTTGGATGGGAAAAACCTATTTTTGAATTAGGAGCAAAACCTTTCTTATTAGCTGAACTTTTTAAAATATTATTAGCAACGTTCATAATCACAAAGTTCACAAAAATAAAAGATTTAATTTAAATTTAACGAGGCGATCTTTTAGATAAAATTCTCTGTAAAGTTCTTCTGTGCATTTTTAACCTTCTTGCAGTCTCAGATACATTTCTATTACATAGTTCAAAAACTCGATGTATGTGTTCCCATTTTACTCTGTCAGCCGACATAGGATTTTCAGGTGGTTTTGCTTTGGACTCTGGAGAAGCCAATAATGCGGATTCAATGTCGTCTGCGTCTACTGGTTTTGCTATATAATCAATCGCCCCAGCTTTAACAGCTGCTACAGCTGTTGGTAGGTTTCCGTAACCTGTTAACATAACTATTCTGCTGTCCTTTTGTTTGCTTGAAAGCTCTTTTATCACATCCAAACCATTACCATCTTCAAGCCTAAGATCGACTACTGCGAATTTCGGAGGATTATTTCTAACTATAACTAGCCCTTCTTCAACACTTTTAGCCTCTTTAACTAAAAAACCCTTCTTCTCCATAGCTCTAGATAGTCTTCCTCTTAAAGGATCATCATCATCTAGGATTAACAAAGATTTATCCTCAAAATCACTTATTTTTAGTTGATTTGCGCTTGAATTCTGGAATTTCATATGAAGTCTATATGGTTATGATTTTTCTAATTACAACTCTATATGTTGAAATTTTTTTCTTTACATAAAGGAAAAAATCTTTAAATACGGTTTAATAAGGTTTTTTTGTAAAAATTTTTTAGAAACCTTTCTGTGTAAACAAATGAGGGACACATGAGATGCGAAAATTTCAAAACGTTAACGAATTAGTTAACACGCTAAAGCCAGATAACCCCGTATATTGCATACGGCCAAAATCCATAAAAACATCTACTGAGTTTTTTAAAATGAACTTTCCTGGAAAGATTCTTTACGCTGTTAAAACTAATTCAAATGTAAAAGTTTTAAAGCAAATTTTATTAAATGGTATTAATCATTTTGATGTAGCTTCAATAAATGAAATTAAATTATTAAAAAAACTCAAACCAGAAACAAAGCTATACTTTATGCATACTGTAAAAAGTCGAAAAGATATTGGGGAGGCTTATTTTAATTTTGGTGTTAAAGATTTTGCTTTAGACTCTAAAGATGAACTTCAAAAAATTCTAGAGTCAACAAATCAAGCGAAAGATTTAAATTTATATATTAGAATAGCTATTTCAAATGAACATGCAGAAATAGACTTATCAAGAAAATTTGGTGCCTTACCTAGCGAAGCTATGGGACTGGTGAGACTATGTAAAGAACATGCTAAAAAAATTGGGATTAGCTTTCATGTCGGATCCCAATGTATGCATAAAATTTCTTTTTCCAAAGCAATAACTGAGGTGGGGAATGTAATTAAAAAAACAAAAATAATTCCGGATATAATTAATGTAGGTGGTGGTTTTCCCTCTGTATATCCTGATTTAAATCCAGAACCTTTAAATAATTACATTGACGAAATTAAATTAGCTCTTAATAAGTTAAAGTTGCCTAAAACTCCAGAATTAATGTGTGAGCCAGGTAGAGCAATAGTTGCTGAAAGTGGTTCGGCAATAGTAAAAATAGTTTTAAGAAAAAAACAAAATCTCTATATAAATGATGGAACTTATGGATCTTTATTTGATGCTGGAGTTCCAAACTTTGTTTTCCCAAGCAAAATGATTTCAAATGGAAGAATACAATCAAAAAAGTTAACTGCTTTTAGTTTTTTTGGTCCTACATGCGATAGTTTAGACTATATGAAAGGACCTTTCTTTTTACCTAACAATATAAAAGAAGGCGATTATATAGAGTTAGGTCAATTAGGTTCTTATGGTTTATCATTCAGAACTAATTTCAATGGATTTTATTCAGATCAAATTGTAGAATTAAATGACAAACCAATAATGTCAATTTACGAAGATCAAAGTAAAGTAGACTACTTGGTTGCTTAATGAATAAAAAAAATAGTCCAAATATTGGGCATAATAAAAAATCTCTTTTAAACAAACCCGTAGAGCACATAGATATAACTAAATTTGATGCTCGTAAAATCATAGACTCTATGAAAAAAATGTCTTTCACCTCAAGAGATACTGCGAATGCAGCTGAAATATTCAATGAAATGATATCTGATAAGAACTGTTCAATTTTTTTAACTTTAGCAGGCTCAACTTCTGCTGGAGGTTGTATGAAGTTATATGCTGATCTAGTAAAATACAATATGGTCGATGCCATAGTAGCCACAGGAGCTTCTATAATTGACATGGATTTTTTTGAGGCCTTAGGGTTCAAACATTATCAAGGATCTCAATTTCAGGACGATATAGAGCTTAGAAACAACTATATAGACAGGATATATGATACATACATAGATGAGGAAGAGCTTCAGGCGTGTGATAAAACTATTTGTGATATTGCTAATTCTTTAGAACCAAAGTCCTATACATCTAGAGAATTTATAGAGGAAGTCGGTAAATATTTAAAAAAAAATGCCAAAAAAAAAAATTCTTTAATAGAGACCGCTTATGATAATAACGTTCCTATTTTTTGCCCTGCTTTTACCGATAGTTCAGCTGGATTTGGTCTAGTTATGCATCAAGAACAAAAACCAAAAAATCATATGACAATTGACTCAATAAGGGAATTTAGGGAACTAACGGAAATAAAATTACAATCTAAACAATCTGGGCTTTTAATGGTAGGGGGAGGGGTTCCTAAAAATTTTGTTCAAGACACAGTTGTATGTGCAGAACTTTTAGGAAAAAAAGTCGATATGCATAAATACGCAGTGCAAATTACTGTGGCAGATACAAGAGATGGTGCTTGTAGTAGCTCAACCCTAAAAGAAGCAAGCTCATGGGGTAAGGTTAATGTTTCTAAAGAACAAATGGTTTTTGCAGAAGCAACAAGTGTGCTTCCTTTAATTGCAAGTGATGCATATCATCGACAAAATTGGAAAAATAGGTCAAAAAAAGAATTTTCAAAAATCTTTAAAAGCTAAATGGATTTTTTAAAACAGAAAAAAGGTTTCCTTGGTTATGATCTTAATACAGAGATTGAAAATAAAGTTATTATAGTACCCTTTGGATTGGAAAAGTCTGTAAGCTATGGGGGAGGAACAAAAAATGCTCCTAAAGAAATTATAAAAGCCTCTCATCAGGTTGAGTTATTTGATGAAGAATTAAATAAAGAACCATATAAATATATTGGAATAAAAACTCTTAAATCATTTCCAATAAAAAAAAATCTTAAGGAAGCTATCAATCAACTATCATTAATAAATAAAAAAATTATATCAAAGAATAAACTACCTCTAGTTCTTGGAGGAGAGCATTCATTGACTCCTGGATCTATAAAACCTCTTACTGAAAAATATAATGAATTAACAATACTTCATTTTGATGCACATGCAGATTTAAGAGAAGAATATGAAGGAGAAAAATTTTCGCACGCTTGTGCAATTAAGAGATGCTTAGACTTCGACAATGTAAAGGTAGTTTCTTTTGGGATAAGAAATATTTCAGCGTCAGAAATGAAATTTTATAATAATAACCGAGATAGAATTGAAATTTTTTGGAGCAAAGATAAAAAAAAATGGGATTTAAATAACCTAAAAAAATTTTTTAATCAAAAAAATGTTTATATTACTTTTGATGTAGACAGTTTTGATTCAAGTATAATGCCTGCTACTGGCACACCTGAACCCGGAGGGTTATTGTGGGATGATGTTTTGCCAATATTAAAAAAAGTCTGTCAAATGAGTAACATAACAGGTGTAGATATAAACGAATTAGCTCCAATTAAAAATTTTAACTCATATAATTTTTTAGTAGCAAAATTAGCCTACAAAATTTTATCTTATACTTTTGAATTTAAAAGTTAGATTGTAAATTTTTGATGTTCCAGTTAATATTTACTGAAGCACCTCCTAATTTTTTATCTCTAGTAAAATGTAAATTAGCAGACTGTCTTTCTAAAAGGGTTTTGCCTAGAAAGGTTCCTAATCCTGTTCCTGAATTAGAGCTGACCAGACTTGATTTAGACTTTATATAAGGCTCACCTATAATTTCTTTAATATCATCTGGAAATCCTGGTCCATCATCATTTATTGCAATCGAAACATTTTCATTATCGCTGAATAAAATAATTTCCACTTTACTTTTTGAAAATTTAATTGCGTTTCCAATAAAGTTTCTGAGACCATAGATTAATTCTGGTGATCTTTGAAAATTAAAATTATTTTTGTTATCTTTAGAAATTAAAATAATTTCTTTAGAGGAAGTTTCTTTAAATGAAGTAAGCATCTCATCTAATAAATCCTCTAATTTGGTTTTGCTAAAAAATTCATCCTCCTTAATTTGTTTTTTTGATATTTTTTTAAGTATCTCACCACATCTTTTTGATTGAGATATCAACAATTCAATATCTTTTGAAAATTCTTTATTATTTCCTAATTCTTTTTTAAGTTCAGTAGCGACAACACTGATAGTTGCAAGTGGAGTGCCCAATGAGTGTGCAGCAGCAGCAGCTTGACCACCTAGAGACTCCAACTCATATTCTTTGGCTATTACTTGTTGTAACTGATTTATTGCATCTGACCTTCTTTTGCTTTCTCCTGAAAATCTAATGCCAAAGTAACTCAAAAAAACTAATCCAACAATTATTGATAAAAAATATCCTACTAAATATAATTTTGGAAACGAAATATAACCACCATGTATTCCTGGAAGAGGATGATGAAATGCAGTTAATAAAAATAAAAAAAATATAGTAAAAATTCCTAAGATGATAGTTGTGCCCACGCTTAAAAAAGTTGAAGAAACTATTGTTGGAATAATCATCAGTATGGAGAAAGGATTTGAAATACCACCAGTCAAATAAAGAAGTAAACTAAGTTGGATTAAATCATATATTAAGAATAAACCTGAGTAAAATTCTTTTAATTGAATAGATTTGATTTTAAATTGTAAAAATAAGTTTGTGCAAAAACCAAAAGAAATAATAAAATAAGCATATAAAATTGGAAATTCTAATTTAAGATAAAAATAAACTAAGTTAATTGCAGTGAACTGACCAAAAATTGCTATCCACCTTAAAGTGATTAGGGTTTTTCTATCTAAATTAAGGTTTTCTCCTAATCTAAAAAGAGTAGAAAAATTCATAATAAAAGTTATATATCTAATTCAGCTACGTCTAAAGCATTGCTTGTAATAAATTCTTTCCTTGGAGCCACATCATCGCCCATTAAAATTTTAATCATTTTTTGATCTTCTTTCGATTTTTCTTTTGTTCCTTTTGAGTATTGAACTTTTAACATTGTTCTATTCTCAGGATTTAAAGTTGTTTGCCATAATTCCTCTGGATTCATTTCACCCAGTCCTTTAAACCTTTGAATAGAGAGTTTTTCTCTCTGTTCTTTCATAAATTTATCGTACTCTGGTGTGTTTTTTTTAATCTTTTTGTCAGCTTTATCTGACATTTTAAAAATATAATCTTCTAAACTTTTTTCATCTTTTATGTAAACACTCTTTGATCCTTTTGTAACTTTAAATAATGGTGGCTGTGCCAGATATAAATGTCCTTCCTCGATTAATTGATTAAATGGATGATTGTTAAAAAAGGTAAGAAGCAAAGTTCTTATATGTGAACCATCAACATCTGCATCGGTCATAATTATAATTTTGTCGTATCTCAAATTTTCTATGTTAAAATCTTTCGAGCCAGTGCCTAAAGCATTTATTAAAGTTACAATTTCATTTGAAGACATCATTTTTACTAGTGCTTTTGTAGCATAATCTGCATTAGAGCCGTTTGCTCCATTAGATTTATTTTTTTCGTTAACATAAGTATTTAAAATTTTCCCTCTTAAAGGAAGAACTGCTTGATACTCTCTAATTCTGCCTTGTTTTGCAGAGCCTCCGGCTGAGTCCCCCTCAACTATAAATAGCTCTGTCCCTTCTTTTTTTTGTATTTGACAGTCCGCTAGTTTTCCAGGTAAACCTGAAAGTTCAAAAGCACCTTTTCGCCTAACACTATCTCTTGCTTTTCTTGCAACATCTCTAGCTAAAGCTGCTTGAGTAATTTTTTCTAAAATAGTTTTTGTTACAGTTGGGTTCTGGTCAAACCAAGTAGAGACTTTATCATTAATAATACTTTCGACAATTAATCTAATTTCTGAAGAAACAAGTTTATCCTTTGTTTGAGATGAAAATTTAGGATCTGGCATCTTAATAGATAGCACTGCTGTTAGACCTTCTTTAATATCCTCACCTGATAAATTAATTTTATTCTTTTTATTATTTTTGTCAGATGAATATTTATTAATAACTCTAGTTAATGCACTTCTAAATCCTAACAAATGAGTGCCCCCATCCTTTTGTGGTATATTATTTGTGAAGGGAAGAACTTCTTCCGCATAACTAGCGTTCCATTCGAATGAACATTCAACTACTACATTATTTTTGGTAGCTGTGACATAAATTGGTTTTTTAAAAACTTCTTTCTCATTTTTATTAGTTAGAATTGGTTTTTTTTTATTTATGTGTTGTACAAACTCTAGAATTCCTCCTTCATATTTATGTATATATTCTTTGGCTTTAGAGATTGTTTGATCTATAAGCTTAATACTAATTCCTTTATTTAAAAAAGCTAATTCTCGAATCCTTTTTTCAAGTATTTTAGAACTAAATTTTAAAGAAGAAAATATTTCTTTAGAAGGTAAAAATGTTATTCTGGTACCACGTTTTTTTGTTTTTCCTATTTGTTTTAGCGGTTTAATAGAATTTCCATTCTTAAAAATTATAGAAAATTCTTTACCCTCTCTATAAATATCTAATTTAAGTTCTTCCGAAAGAGCGTTAACAACTGAAACACCTACTCCATGTAGTCCTCCTGAAACTTTATAAGAATCATGATCAAATTTTCCTCCCGCGTGAAGCTGTGTCATTATCACTTCCGCAGCTGACATCTTTTCCCCTTTATGCATATCAACAGGAATACCTCTGCCGTCGTCTTCAACAGTTATAGTATTATCTTTATTCATTAAAATAGAAATATTTTTACAATGACCAGCTAAGGCTTCATCTATAGCATTGTCTACAACTTCAAAAACCATATGATGTAAACCAGAGCCATCGTCCGTATCTCCAATGTACATACCTGGTCTTTTTCTTACTGCATCTAAGCCTTTTAAAACCTTTATGGAGTCTGCGCCGTATGTTTTACTCAATTTTTTTTCTGAATTTTTTGACATTATTTTAATTTAAAGAGTAATAAGTATAACATTTTTTTTAGATAATAGAAAATTGGATTACAAATAGTAGTTAAATAATTATTTACTATCAACGCTTATAGACTGAAATAAAGAAAAAATTATAAAATCTAAAATTTTAGATTTTCATAGGCATTATAACGTAATAACTGTTTTTATCAGCATCGTCCTCTACTAAAACCGGGGAAGTAGAGTCTTTTAAATTCATTTTAAGATTTTTGTCCTCTACGCCCGCCGCTATATCTATTAAATATTTTGAATTAAAACTAATAGTCATATTAGTTGAATTAAAATTAGCTTTTATAACTTCATTTCCTTCACCTGAATTAGTGCTATTCACTGATAATTTAATATTATCTTTTTCTAAATCTATTTTAACACCCTCTTTTCTATCAATAGAAACTGTTGTCACTCTCTCAATTGAATCTATAAAATCTTTTGAATTTACTATAAGAATTTTATCGTTATCTGTTGGAACAACTTTTTTGTAGTCAGGAAACTTCCCGTCTATGACTTTTGATATTAATTTAGTTTCTCCGATTTTAAATTGAATTTTACTTTCGCTAGTTTGAATAATAATTTTTTCTTTAGCATCATCTAATAAGTTACACAATTGAAAAACTGTTTTTTTTGGAAGTATTAAAGAATCAAAAGATTTACCAGGCTCCAACGGGATACTGCTTGAAGATAGTCTATGACTATCTGTAGCCACACCAGTAAGGTAGGTTTTATTTTGGGACTCTGTTAAATGCAAAAATATTCCATTTAGATAGTGACGAGTATCATCATTTGAAATTGATATTTTAGTTTTATTTAGCAGAGACAAAAAATTTTTCTTATCAAAAGATATTTCATTTTCATCAAAATCATCAGCAAAATTTGGAAAATTATCTGTAGGTAAACACAGTAAGCTAAAATCTGACTTTTCAGCTATTAAACTAAGTTTATTCTCACTTTTTAAATCAAATTTAATTTCTGAATTAGATGATATTTTTCTCAAGATATCATAAAGTACAGCGGCTGAAGTCGTAGTGCTACCTTCTTTAGTAATTGAAATATCAGATATTTCATCATAAAAAATAAGATCGAGATCTGTAGCAACTATTATAATTTTATTATTTTTAACTTCTAATAATACGTTTGATAAAATTGGTAGTGTATTTTTTTTTTTCGACTATACCTTGAACTAAATTTAGGGATTTTAATAAAACATCTCTTTTAATAGAAAATTGCATTTAATCTACTCTTCTAATAACAAACTTCTAAGTTGATTAATATTTTTTTTCATTTCATCGTCTTTTTCTGAAAGACGAGTTATTGTCTTAACAGCATGAATTACAGTTGTATGATCTCTATTTGCAAATCTTCTTCCAATTTCCGGCAAAGAACGAGTGGTAAGTTTTTTTGCTAAATACATTGCTATTTGTCTTGGTCTTGCTAAAGGTCTAGATCTTCTTTGAGAAAGCATTTCTGGTAAAGATATATTAAAATAATTAGAAACAGTGTTTTGAATTTTATCAATAGTTATTGTTTTTGCTTGGTTAAATACATCTTTAAGAATATTTTTACAGTCATTTATTGTCAGTAATTTTTTATGAATTTTACTGAAAGTAATTACTCGATTTAAAACTCCAATTAATTCTCTAACATTTGTTTTGCTTTCGCTGGCTATAAAATTAATCACTTCCTCGCTAATAACTAAATCTTCTTGAAACTCACTCTTTAAATCTTCAATTCTTTTTTTTATTATTTTAGTTTTTAAATCTAAATCTGGAGGATCAATGTCTACTACCAACCCTCCTGAAAGTCTAGATTTTATTCTTTCTTGAACTCTGTCTAATTTCATAGGAGGCCTATCAGAAGAAATTATGATTTGCGAACTTTTTTCAATCAAACTATTGAATGTGTGAAAAAATTCTTCTTGGAGACTCTCTTTTCCTCTTATGAATTGAATATCATCTATAATGAAAACTGAAGATTTTCTAAAAAAATCTTTAAAATTCACCATATCATTTTTTTTTATAGATTTTATGAAATGATACATAAATCTCTCAGCTGATATAAACATTACGTTATTTTTTGACTGCAGCTCAGTACCGATAGCATTTAAGAGATGTGTTTTTCCTAAACCTACTCCACCATAAATATACAAAGGATTATATCTAGAGGTTTGATGACATATTTTTTTAGCTGAGGATAAAGCGATCTCATTGCTTCTGCCTTCTACAAAATTATCAAAATTTAAATTTGGATTAAGTCTATTGTAATTTAAAATAGAGTCTTTAATTTCAGTTATTTTTGATGTCGGATCAGACTTAAATAATTCACTTGAATTTAATTTTTGCTCATCAGTAATTTTAAACTCAATTCTGTTAATACTAAGCTTGAATTTTCTAACTTGTTCTAATATTTTATCCAAATATCTTGAAACAATCCAATCTCTAAAAAATCTTGTTGGCACTCCTAAAATGATGTAATCGTTAAATTCTTTTATAAGTGTTATATTTTTTAACCAGCTAGAATAAATTTCCGAACCAAAGGTTTTTTCAAAAGAAATTTGAATGTTATCCCAAACCAAAGTTGATTCTTCTTCAGAACGAAAGATGTCCTTGGCTTTATTGTTATTTTTTTCCATGTTAAAAATTTCTTGTGAATTAAATCTTTCTTAATTTTAATATTTAAATCTTGCAAGGAATTTATTTTATTTTTAAAAAAAAATGAACTTAGGTTGTACAATTAACTTTAAAAGAGAATAAAATTAATTTATTTTTAAAAACTATTTTTTTACTTTTTTGTTACAACTTAAGAATTATTAATTCTATATTTAGTTTTTAACAACTAGATATGGATTAAAAATATAAATAATTAACAACTATTAATTGATTACAATTTCAAGTTTACTTGGATAGTCTTTTAGAAATTTTAGATATTTTTCTTGAAGCGGTTTTTTTATTGATTACACCAGATTTAGCAACTTGCATTAGAATTGATTGAAAATTAGGAAAAAATTTCTTTATTTTTTCGGTCTCTTTAGATTTTATAAGATCCTCCATTTTTTTAATTGCAGATCTATATTTGCTTTTTCTAAGTCTATTAACCGAAGTTTGTTTTTCAACTCTTCTTACTCTTCTTATTGCTGATTTTGTGTTAGGCATAATTTCAATTGGTATATATCCCTTAAATATAGGGGTCAACTTGTTATTTTTGGCAAGTTTTACAATAAAATGTTGATCGATTAGATATGATGATTCTCTTAATTTTATCATTACAATTGTTTTGAAGACAGTTTTTGCCCTCTCTAGCGTATACATAAAAATTTTGCTGAAATGAACCTGATTGTCCTTTTGTATTATTAAAATTTTGAATAGAAGAACCTCCCTTTTTAATAGAATTTTTTAATATATCTTTAATTGAATAAATTAAATTCTTTATTTTAATATCGTTTATTTTGTTGATATTTTTCTTCGGATTCAATTTTGTAATAAATAAAACTTCGTTAACGTAAATATTGCCTAAACCTGAAACAAATGATTGATCCATTAACAAATTTTTAAGGGACCTTTTTTTATTTTTTATAGTTTTTTTAAAATATGTAAAATTAAAGTTTTCTGAAAGAGGTTCTGGACCAAGTTTTTTTAAATATGAAACATTAATAATTTTATTAGTTGGCTTTAATTCTATAAATCCAAATTTTCTTACATCATTATAGATTAACTTTGTTTTTTTGTTAAGTTCAAAAATTACATGATTATGTTTATTGTCACTTTTTTTTATCTCGTAATAAAAACTGGTCTTTTTTTTTTTGTTATTTTTAGAAACCAAAAATTTTCCAGTCATACCGAGATGAGTGATGATTGTAGTGTTTATATTTAAATTTATTAATAAATATTTTGACCTTCTTTTTACCGATAAAATTTTACTATTAATCACTTTTTTTAACCTTTTTTTATCGATAAAATATCTGAGCTTATTTGTGTTAAATATGATGTTTTTAATTGTTAAATTAACTACAGTTTTTGCAAGTGACTGTTTAACAACTTCAACTTCTGGTAATTCTGGCATATAGTTAGTTTATGAAAATACATAATGAGGATAAAACAAAACTAGTCAACTCTGTTTTTAGTAAAGTTCATAAAAAATACGACTTTATGAATGATATTATGTCAATGGGCATTCATCGTTTGTGGAAAAAAAAAATGATAGATTGGATGATGCCACAAAAAGGTAAATTACTAATAGATGTTGCCTCTGGAACAGGCGATTTAGCAAAAAAATTTTTAGATAGAACAAATAATTTGGGAAAAGTTGATTGTGTTGAGGCTAATAAAGAAATGCTGATTGTTGGAAAAAATAAATTAAAATCATATCAAAATATTTGTTGGCATCATGCTTCTGCTGAAAAATTACCTTTTAACGATAATACTTTTGACTTTTATACGATCAGTTACGGCATTAGAAATGTTACAAATATAAATTTATGTTTAAAAGAAGCTTTCAGAGTTTTAAAAGTTGGGGGGAGATTCATGTGTTTAGAATTTTCTAAAATAGAAAATGAGGTTTTAAGTGCTTTTTATAGACAGTATTCGAAAACAATACCTTTTATAGGTAAATACGTAGTCGGCAGCTCACAACCATATGAATACTTAGTAAAAAGTATAGAAGAGTTTTATAACCAAGAAGAACTTGCAGAATTGATTAAAAATAATGGTTTCATAGATGTCCAGTTTAGAAACCTGTCCAATGGTATTTCTGCTATACACTCTGGCTGGAAAATCTA
>MDTB01129845.1_pt1 | contig 56324 bp, 67 predicted proteins | sample 811161 | NCBI WGS metagenome assembly MDTB01 (sample SAMN05326650, study PRJNA326480) | marine metagenome | isolation source: seawater | place: Mediterranean Sea | collected 2009 | reverse complement strand
TTTTTCAACATTACTTTTTTTACCCGTTTTTCTATTTAGTACTAATCGGCTTCAATTTTTAAATGATATGTTTGGTTTATTTAAAATGCTTATAACCAATAATAATCTTAATTCAGAAAAAAATTTTTTTATTGAATATTCTAATACTTTTATAAATTTCCTTGGTGTTTATCCATATTTCTTTATTGGAATATTTAGTTGTTTAATTTTAATTATTTTTTTGATTTTTTATAAAAAATTTATTCTTAAAACCAGTCTTTCAAAAACATTAAAAGTATTATTAGGTTTTTTAACAACTTTAATATTAGCAATGCTATTTTTAAATCTAAGAAATGAAATTGGACCAAAATATTATTACATGTATATGCCAATTTTGTATTTCACCTTTTTTATTTTATTAAAGGAAATTTTTGAAACTTTTAAAAATAAAAATAAAAATAAAAATCTTTCAAACTCTTTTTGTTTTATTTCTGGGATAAAAAGTAAAAAAAAATTAAATTTGATAAAAGGTAATCAGAATGTTCTGAAAGCAAGATTCAGCGATGCAAGTTTTTTTATAGATGAAGACATAAAAAAAAAATTAGATGATAGGTTGAGTTCCCTTAAAAACGTAGTCTTTTATGAGAGATCAGGTAATTTATACGAAAGAGCTCAAAGAATAGAGTGTTTAGTCAAATATATCCTTGAGTTATCCGGCAAAAGATTTAAAAAGCATTATAGATTTATAATTCTGTCAAATGCAGATTTATCCACCGAATTGGTTAAGGAATTTCCAAACCTTCAAGGTAAGGTTGGTGGTTTCTATGCTGAAAAAGAAAAAATTCCTAAAGATATTCACAGAGCATTTTCTGATCAATATGATTACGAATTTAATAAATCATATGACAATTATCTAACATTTATATTATCGATCTCTCAGAAATTTGATGCTGTAATTGGATACTTTATTTCTAGAAAAAAAATAACAGGCGCTGGTGATCCGTTTGGTGTAAGAAGATCAATACTTTCGATAATAAAAATATGTATAGATAAGAATATAAATATTAATTTTTACGAATTATTTGTTTTTTTAAAAAATTTATATATCAATCAACAAATTAATGTAGAAATCTCTTACGACGATTTGCAAGAATTTTTCACGAAAAGAATATATGTTTTATTATCAAGTTATGGTTTTAGAAATGATGTAATCAGAACCTCACTTCATAATAATAAAATAAATCCTTTATTTATTTTAAACAGAGCAAAACAATTGACAAAATTATTGGACTCAAGAACTGGCAAGGATTTTCTAAGAGCCTTCAAGAGACTAAATTCTTTAATTTCAGAAGATTACAAAGAAGAATTAAATATTAAACTTTTTGAAAAGAATCAGGAATTGAATCTTAAAGATTTAATTGACGAATTAAATATGTTGTCGAAGAAAAATCAAGATGACTTCATTTTTAATAATATAAAATTTATGAAGAAAATGACATTTGGGCTTAATAATTTTTTTGATAATGTTATTGTAAATGTTAAAAATTCTGAGTTAAAGAAAAATAGAAAAATACTTATTTATAAATTTCACAAGATTTTAGAAGATAAGTATAGCTTTTCTAGTTTGGAAATATAATGAAGAATAATCTAAAAAAAAAAATAGAGTTATCTAACTTATTAGAAAAGGTAGAAACTAATTTTGAGTCTAATGAAATCACTGAAAAGTTGGACAAGTTACATGCGCAGTCAAAAGCACATGTAGTAGGGATAACCGGAGCACCAGGAGTTGGAAAATCATCGTTAATAGATAAATTGATAAGGTTAATTAGAAAAAAGAAAAAATCTGTAGGCATTATTGCAATTGATCCATCTTCAGAAAAATCTGGAGGAGCATTACTTGGAGATAGAACTAGATTTTTATTGAATCCATCTGATAATGATGTGTTTGTTAGATCAATGGCTTCCAAAAACTTTTTAGGAGGAGTTTCCGAGCTTACTTATCCAACGATGGTTGTCATGAGATCCATATTTGATTTTTTAATAATAGAAACCGTTGGTGTTGGACAATCTGAGATATTTATAAAAAATATTTCAGACAGTGTAATATTAGGAATACAACCTGGCAGTGGGGATACGATTCAATTCATGAAATCAGGTATTTTCGAAATTCCTGACATTATTGTCGTCACAAAATGTGATGTTAAAGGTTTATCTGAAATTACTTACTCTGAGTTAAATGGTAGTAAATCCTATTTTCAAAATCAGAATAGTTGGGACATAGAAATCATTAAAACCTCATCCTCACAAAATTTTGGTTTTGAGAAGTTATATGAAACAATTTCAAGTAGATGGGATTGGTTAAGTGTACACGGTAGACTTTCCGAAATAAGATGCAAACAAGATTTAGTGTGGATAAAAAATAATATCGTTAGATATTTTGGAAAAAAAGGTCTCGAGAAAATCGAGAAAGCAATTGCCTACAAAAGTGCTCCTTTTAGTTTATTGAGAAGTTTAAAAGATAAATTTGGTTATTAACTAAACTTTACTCCACCATATTTTTTCAATTTTAATTAAGGAATCTCCACTTTTCATTTCAATATTGGAATTAATATCAAGTACTTTAAGTTTTAGGTAAGCTAATCCATCAATATTATTATGACTAAAAATATTACCGATCACTTCATCTTTAATTTTTATCTCATTATCTATATTACTATTAAAGTTAATCTTAATTTTAAAAATCTTTTTTTTCATTAGATTTCTATACTTCATTCTTGCTGTAATTTCTTGCCCCATGAAACAACCCTTATCCCATGATATTCCATTTAATTCATCAAATCTCATTTCCATCAATAAAGTTTTATTTTTTTCTGCATCTAATTGAAAATCAGGGATGGAATATTTTAATCTTAAATCATTGAAAACTTGGTTAATTACTTTTTTTAGTCTAACATTCTCAAGATTTATAGATTTATCATCATTGAAGATATAAAGTCTTTTGAAAAAATTCTTAAACCTTGGATCCTCAAAACAAATAAAATTTTCATCAATTTCTTTGAGATTTTCCTCAGAGTCATTTGATAAAAGAAAAACAGAAACATTCTTCTCTAATTCAATATTTACATTTGATCTCAGTTTATAAAAATTAAGTTTCTGAATTACATCTTCTTCATCTCTTCCATTAATTTCCATTAGAAAACTTTCCTTAAAGTTACTTAAAAAAAAATCAGATACAAATCTTCCCTGTGGCGAGAGGATTGAAGAATAAATAGAACTTTTTTTTTTTAAATTTTCAATATCATTTGATATAATTCCTTGAAGAAAAGAGAATTTATCCTTGCCCCAGATTTTTATTAAAGATCTTTTTTCAAGTTTATGAAATTCTTTTTTGTTGAACATACGTTTAATGTATTAAAATTTAAAAATTTAACAAGATGGTAAAAACTAAAAAAATTTTAATTATTTCTTCAAACAGACTTGGAGATTGTATTCTTTCGTCTGGCCTTAATAAATTTTTTAAAGAAGGTGCTAAAGACATAAGTCTTACTGTTGTTTGCGGTCAAGTGCCATCAAATTTGTTTAAATATTGTAAATATATAGATAACCTAATAATTCTAAAAAAAAAGAAATTTTCTCTTCATTGGATTTTTCTTTGGTTTAAGCTATTTTGCACCACATGGAATTTTGTGATTGATTTGAGAGGAACTGGTATAACTTTCTTTCTATTATCTAGAAAAAATTTTAGATTAAAGAGAAATCAAGATTTTAATCATGAACATAAAGTGGTTCAAGTGACTAAAGCTGTAACTGGACAAATATTAAGTCCTTCAATAAATATTTTATTATCTGATAGTTTTGAAAGAAATAATTTAAATAAACTTAAAATTTTAAAAAAAAAATATAATTTGGTTATGATCGCTCCAACGGCCAACTGGGTTGGAAAGATTTGGCCAGCTGATAGATATTTGGAACTAATAATGGAATTAAAAAAAAAACCATATTTTAAAAAATCAATCTTTATTTTTACAGGTCCAAATACCGAAAGAAAATATGTGAAAGAAATTCTTAATTTAAGAAAACCCTTTATTTTTGATTTATTTGGAAAGTCTTCACTGATAGAAATTTATCATATTATGAAACATTGCTCATTATTCATAGGCAATGATTCAGGTTTAATGCATATGTCATCTCTTGCCAATATTAAAACTATAGGTCTTTTTGGTCCTAGTGATAAATATACTTATGGCCCTTGGAAAAAAAAAAATATTGCGATATCTAGTCCAAAGTCACCTAAAGATTTAATGGGACATAAAGGTTTTGATTCAAAAGAATGTGGTTCCTTAATGTTTGACTTAAAGACCAGCATTGTTATTGAAAATATATTATATTATTTAAAAAGTGGTAAATGAAAAAATTATCAGTATTGATTGTTATTCATAACGAGGAAAAGCAGATTGAAAAATGTCTTCAAACAGTAAATTTTGCTGATGAAATAATTGTAATTTTAGACAAATGCTCAGATAAGTCTAAAGAAATAGCAAAAAAATTTACTAAAAAAATTTATTCTGGAAATTGGTGTATTGAGGGTGATAGAAGAAACTTTGGTATTAAAAAATGTAATAATGATTGGATTTTAGAGATTGATGCTGATGAAAGAGTTTCAAAAAAACTAAAAAATGAAATTAAGAATGTAATTCAAGTAAGTAAGTATGATTGGCATAAAATTAAGGTTAGGAATTTTCTAGGAAAAAAAGTTATTAAATATGGATGGGGTGCTTATTTTGGAAAATCTGCTTATGATGGTCTTTTTAAAAACGGTATAAAAATTTGGGGTAATCAAAGAGTGCATCCAAAAATTAAATTGAAAGGATTACAAGGTCAATCACTTGCGAATGCACTAGATCACCATTATTGTAAAAGTATTGCCGACCTTTTTAAAAAACTGGATAGTTACTCATCTTCAAAAGCAATTGATTTGCAAAATTCACATTCCAGTGAAAATTTATTAAAAAACATTAGAAGAATATTTTCAAGATTTTGGAAATGTTTTATTCTTAGAAAAGGTTACAAAGAGAAAGAAATTGGTTTTTTAATTGCAGTTGTTGCATGTTTATACCCTCTTATTTCTTATCTTAAATATAAAAATAAGAAATATGAGTAGAATATTATTTATTGATAACGGAATCGAATTTGATTCCAAAACTCTTCGTGAGAAACCTTATGGAGGGGCAGAAGTTGCTTTTGTGTCATTAGTTGAAAATCTAGCAAAAGAGGGTTTAGATATAACTGTATATAACAACTGTGTTAATCAAGGTAAAATTAATGATGTAAATTGGAGAAAATTAAATGACGATATTAATTCAGAAAAATTTGATACTCTTGTTGTAAACAGAGGAGATAAATACCTAAATTTTAGAAAGGAATGTAAAAAAAGGATTTTCTGGATACATAATCCGGCAAACTATTTATTGAAGTATAGATATTTGTCCAAATTATTTTTTAATAAATTTGAAATTATTTTTTCAAGTAAATATCATTTGAATACATACCCTTGGTGGGCACCTGCAAAAAAAAAAATAGTAATACCTTATGGTATAGATGATGAGTTAATAAAAAATAATAAAAAGTCTGTATATTCTTCTTCCATAAAAAATGCTATTTTTACTTCTAATCCAATGAGAGGTTTGAATTGGCTTTTGGAGAATTGGGAGAAAAATATTTATCCTTTTTGCGCACAATCTAAATTATACATATTTTCAGGGTTTGAAACATATGGCGATTTTGGAGTTAAACACGCCAAAAAAATAAACCAAATTTTAACTAAAGCTAGGTCTTTAAGAAATAAAGGAGTTGTTTTAAAAAAACCCATTGAAAGAAAAAAATTATTTAAAAAAATCAAATCTTCAAGAATATTTTTATATAAAGGTAGTAGTGATGAAACATACTGCATGGCAGTTGCTGAATCTCAAGTTTTAGGAGTACCTGCAGTTGTTCGTAATTTGGGATGTCTTAATGAAAGAGTTATTAATAAAAAGACGGGTTATGTTTGTCAAAACGACGAAGAATTTTGTTTAAATACAATAAAATTATTAAATGATGATAAAATTTGGAAACAAATGAATAAAGAATCTCTTAAAAAAAAAAATTACTTCTCATGGTCAGAAATTGCAAAAAAATGGGTTTCAATACTAAATTAAAAATTTTAAATATTATAAGTGGTGCAAAATATGGAGGAGCTGAATCTTTTTTCGAGAGGCTAGCTATATCTTTTGCAAAAAATCAAGATATTGATCAGAAAATATTAATTAGATCAAATAGAGAGAGATTAAATAAATTAAAAAAAGTAACAGATGAAGTTGAGCAGCTGATTTTTTTTAATTCTTTAAACCCATTCTGCTCATATAAAATTCAACAAAGTATAAAAGAATTTGATCCCCATATTGTTCTGACATGGATGAACAGAGCATCAAATCTTTTACCAAGAAAAAAAATTAACAACGAAATTACTGTTGGAAGACTTGGGGGATATTATAAAATTAAAAATTATACTAAATGTGACTTTTTAATAACTAATACTCAAGATTTAAAGAAATTTGTAATTTCTGAGGGTTGGGATAGAAAAAAAGTTGAATTTATTCCAAATTTTGTTTTAAGTAGTCAAAGTTTAAAAACTCGAGTTGATTCTAAAAATAGAAAGACTATCCTCTGTATGGGAAGGTTTCATGAAAATAAGGCTATAGATATTTTAATTAAATCTATGCCTTTTTTGCCTTCTTTTAAACTAATAATTGTTGGAAATGGTTTGCTTGAGAATTCTTATAGGTTATTGATAAATAAATTAAATTTAAGTAATAGAGTTGAAATACATAAATGGAGTAATCATATTTCAAATTTTTTAACTAATGCCTCAATGCTTATATGCCCATCTAGACATGAACCATTTGGAAACATTGTCATAGATGGATGGGCACACAAAATTCCAGTAGTTGTTTCCAATGTAGGTGGACCAGGGTTGATCGTTAAACACGGGTTTAACGGCCTAAAATTTCAAAAGGATAATATCTTTGATCTAGTAAACAAAATTAAAATGTTAAATTCTGATGAATGTTTAAAGAAAAAAGTCACCACCAATGGTTTTAAACTCTTCAAAAGTGAATACTCTGAAAAAGTTATTGTTAAAAAATATATTAGTTTTTTTAATAAAATTTGTAAGTTATGTGTGGAATAGCCGGAATTTCATTATTAAAGCCCAACACCAATATCATGAGTAGGTTCTCGGATATAGAAAAATATATTTCACACCGAGGTCCTGAAAATACTGGTTATTTTGAAAATTCTTATTTATCACTGTTACATACGAGATTATCAATAGTGGATATTGAGGGTGGAAACCAACCTATTGAGAGTGAAAGATATGTTTTGATTGCTAATGGTGAAATTTATAATGACTTAGAAATCAGAAAAACAAAAAATAAATATAAATATATTACCAAATCTGATTCGGAATCAATACTAGCCTTATATGAGGAGAATGGAATAAACGGTTTAAAAGATCTAAGAGGTATGTTTGCCTTCGCAATTTATGATAAGCAAAAGGACGAATTGATAATTGGAAGAGATCCTTTCGGTATTAAACCTTTGTATTTTAGCCTATCGGATGAGGGTGTTTTCTTTTGTTCTGAGATAAAAGGGATAAAAAATATAAAAACTAGAAAATCTGAAATAGATAATCTTAAAGTTCAAGAATTTATGCAGATGCAATATTGTTCAGGTTTTGGAACTATTTATAAGGACATCAAAAGGGTAATTCCAGGACAAATTTTAGTTATTAAAAAAGGGAAGATAATAAAAAGTTTGATTAATGAGTTACCAGAAAAGAAAATAATATCTGGTTTCAATGATGCTTATCTTGATAGATGCCTTAAAGAATCAATTTCAAGTCATTTACGAAGTGATGTACCATACTGTATTTTTTTTTCTGGCGGCATCGACTCAATGTTACTATTATATTACCTGAAAAAACTTGAAAAAAAAAATATTACAGCATTCTCCATTTTCTTCAATGACTCCCCTTCAGTTCACTTAGAAAGATTAGCTGATCAAAACAAAGTAAATTTTATAAGTGAAAAGTTTTCCGAGAGCGATTTTTGGAACTGGATTTTTTTTGCTGCCCAAAAAATAGATGAGCCAATTGCCGATTATGCCATACTACCGACATTTAAGCTGGCTTCGATTGCATCCAAAAACTTTAAAGTTGCTATCACTGGTGAAGGAGGAGACGAATTATTTGGAGGTTATGGCAGATATAAAAAAACTCAGAGATTTTTATTCAAAAATAAAAATCATATACCGTCTGGTGAATTCAGAAATATTTTTAAGGAAAAATTTAGTAATTGGGATCATAGTTTGAAAATGTCAAATGATTTTTATGATAATGACTATACCATACTTCAGAAATTCCAACTGTTTGATTATTATAACTGGTTGCCAAACAACTTGCTCGTTAAACTTGATAGATGTCTTATGACCTTTGGTATGGAAGGGCGAACTCCTTTCGTAGACAAAAAATTATTTGACAGTCTTTTTTATGTTGAAGACAAAAAAAAAATAAATAGAGGATTTAGCAAATTATTTGTAAGAGAGTTCTTAAAAAAAAAAGTTCCTTACTATAATCCATTTAATAAAAAGGAAGGTTTTACAGTTCCAATATATGATTGGATTCCTAAAAAGATTGATTATTTAGAAGATCTTCTATTAAAACAAAATTTCTTGTATGATTTTTTTTCTAAAGAAGAAATTAAATATATTTGTAGTGGTGTAAGAGTACATAAAAAATACTCTAAGGCACTTTGGCATATCATTTTTTTTACTGCGTGGTATCTTGTAAATGTAAATTCAATAAAAAAAAATGGAAATTTTTTTGATATCCTGTCCGATTGTAAATAATCTATGAAAAATGAAAATTACAATTTTGATCTAATCTTGAAAGAAGGAAATGTTGTTCTTCCAAACCAAAAAATTGAAAAACTTGATATAGGAATAGTTGGTTCTCAGATAGTTAGTTTAGGCAATCTTTCTGCTAAAAAAACAAAAAAAAAACTTGATATTAAAAATCTATTAGTAATTCCAGGGCCGATTGATACACAAGTTCATTTCAGAGAGCCAGGACTAACTCACAAAGAGGATATTTACCACGGTACCATGGGAGCGGCATTAGGTGGGGTAACGTCTATTTTTGAAATGCCAAATACAAATCCTCCTACTATTAATGAAGAGGAACTTGAAAAAAAATTTTTAATAGCTGAAACAAATGGTTTTTGTAATTTTAGTTTCTTTGTAGGTGCGACCAAAGAAAATGTTGACGATTTGAACAAATTGGAAAGTTATCCTGGATGTTGTGGAGTAAAAATCTTTATGGGATCTTCTACTGGAAATTTGCTAGTTGAAGATGATGCGAATGTTACAAAGATTCTCAACAAAGCTAAGAAGATGGTTGCAGTTCATAGTGAAGATGAGTATCGGCTGGCTGAACAAAAAAAAAAGTTTTATAAAAAATCTTTAAAAGTTTCTGATCATCCTAAAATAAGAGACGTAGAATCAGCCTTACTCTGTACAAAAAGACTATTAAATGTAGCCAAGAAAGTAAAAAAAAAAATCCACATTTTACATTTGTCTACACTTGAGGAAGTAACACTTCTCTCTCTTAACAAGAAAATTGCAACTTGTGAGGCAACTCCCCAACATCTTTATTTCAGTTCTCCTGAATGTTATGAAAGATTGGGAAACTTTTCACAAATGAATCCTCCAATAAGAAGCAAAGCACATAGAGATGCTTTATGGAATGGAATTTCAAAAGGAATAATTGATGTAGTTGGTTCAGATCACGCACCACATACTATTGAAGAAAAAAAAAAAAAATATCCAGATTCTCCATCAGGTATGACGGGGGTTCAGACTTTATTACCTATAATGCTTGATTTTGTGAACAAAGGAAAATTATCTATTTTTGATTTAGTTAGACTTTTATCTATCAATCCTTGTAATATTTACGATGTAGTAAATAAAGGTAAAATTATGATTGGTTACGATGCAGACTTGACAGTTGTTGACTTAAAAAGAGAATATAGAATTACCAATAATTGGATTAAAAGTAAATCAAAATGGACACCTTATGATAACTTAAAAATCAAGGGCATGCCAACTCATACTATAATTAATGGAAATATTGTTATGTCGGAAAATGAAATTGTTTCAAAACCGTTAGGGAAAAAAATAATTTTTAAATATTGATTTCTTTTAGATTTGTAATAATTATGCTTTCCTTTGGTAGCTTATATTCCAATTCTGTTTTCCTAATTGCAATACTTTTTGCCATTTCTGGATCGTATGCTTGAACTGTTTCAAAGTTTTTTCCATAAAGTGGTATTTCCAATTCAACCTCAAACCATCTCATTTTATCTCGCTTTTGTTTACTACGATTGATACCATAGAGTCTCCAGTAATATTAATTGAGGTTCTCAGCATATCTAAAAATCTGTCTACACCCATTACAATTGCAATTCCTTCAAGTGGCAAGCCAACCTGACTTAGAACCATTCCTAACATTATTATACCTACACCTGGAACTCCTGCTGTGCCAATTGAAGCCAATGTTGCTGTCAAAATGATTGAAATATAATCAGATAAAAATAAATCTATACCATAAAAGTTAGCAATAAATACTGTTGCAATACCCTGCATTATAGCAGTACCATCCATATTTATAGTTGCTCCAAGTGGTATAGTGAAAGAAGCGATGTTGTCTCTAATTGAAAAGTTTTTTTTCATACATTTTAATGTTATAGGTATGGTTGCACTACTGCTTGAGGTTGAGAAAGAGAAAAGTAATGCTTCTCTTATTCCTTTAAAAAAATTGTAAATTTTTATATTCCCGTAAAATTTTACTAGTGGGAGATAAACGAGTATCAAGTGAAGAAGTAAAACTAATATTACAAGAATAAAATACTTTATAAGTTCTACTATAGAAGATAATCCTTGTGTTGCAAATGTCTTCGAGATTAGACAAAATATGCCTATCGGAGCAATTACCATTACGTATGTCAAAATTTTCATAATTATTTCGTTAAAATCGGAAAAAAACCTCTTTAAAACATTAGTCTTTTTAAAAGACGATAATGCACTTCCGATAAGAATCGCGAAAAATATTACTTGCAACATCTCACCTTTTACCAAAGATTCAAATGGATTATTTGGAATCAGGCTTAATAAAATATCTAAAAAAGCTGGTGGTTCAGAAACTTCAATTTTATTAGTTTCGAAATTCGATGTCATGCCCTTTCCTGGTTGGAAAACGTTAGCGAATAGTAATGACAAGGAAATAGCAAGAAACGTAGTTGTCACGTAAAGAGATACAGACTTAAGACCAATCCTACCTAATGAATTAAGATTATTGAGATTGGCAACTCCATTAACAAGTGAAAAAAAAACTATTGGGACAACAAGCATTTTAATTGTCTTTAAAAAAACATCACCACCAAAAGAGAGAAGATTTATAATATAATGAACTATATTTTCTGGAAGCGGAATTACAATCAAGAATATTCCAAATGCTATACCAAAAATAAATGCAATAAAAATTTCTTGAGTAAGATTTTTTTTCATAATGGTGCCCTCTACTGGTTACGCTCCAGTGGCTGAGTCTTACCAAGACCCTGTTTTACTATTAAACTAAGAGGGCTTTTATTCATAGCTAAAAATTATAAGAAATAAGAACAACATTTTTTTATAGTATATGATCAACTAAAAAATGTCTTTAATAAACAATCAGAGAAATTATTTATTTCATATAGTGTCACATTTTAGATAGTGTTTTTTAAATACTTTTGAATGTTTTATGATCGTGATCTAAAATTACTTAGTACTCTAAAAGATTATTTTAAGTTAGATGTGCTTTTTTAAAAAAAGATGAGTTTAAAGACTAAATATCATTAATTAGATAGATAAGGAATACTTTCTCCAAATAATATCCATAGTAATTTTGTATTTTATTGAGTAAAAAAAAAAATATATTTTGAGAGTTTTAATTAATCAACAACTATCACTTTATAAATATGTTTTATATTTTAATGTATTTGTATATATTAAGATATCTTAAATTTGATAAGTTATTATGAAATAAATTCTAAACTATGAATGAATTAGAAATTCAAAAAAAATTAAAAAAATTTGCGAATGACAGAGATTGGGAACAATTTCATAATTTAAAAAACTTAGCAATTTCTATAAATATTGAAACCTCAGAATTATTAGAAATATTTCAGTGGGAAAACGAAAAATCTGATTTTTGGAATAAAAAAGAAGTTAAGAAAATGATTAAAGAAGAGGTTGCTGACATAATGCTTTATCTTTTAAGATTTTCTGATTTGGCTGAGATTAATATTGAAAAAGCTTGTTTAGAAAAATTAAATAAAAACAAAAAGAAGTATCCAATTAGACTCTCGAAAGGTAAATCAACTAAATATAATAAACTAAAATCTAAAAATTAAAATGAACATACCTCAAAATAAGTTTGAAAGATTGTCAAAAGCATTAAAAAAAAATTTAAAAAAAAGAAAGGTTAAAAAACATGGGGATAATGCCTGACTCTTGGATAAAAAAAATGGCAAAAGAAAAAAAAATGATTGATCCATTTATTGATAAATTACATAAAAGGAATGTACTTTCCTATGGTCTGTCGTCTTATGGTTATGATGCGAGAGTTTCAAAGAGTTTCAAAATCTTTACCAATGTTAACTCAGCAACTGTAGATCCAAAGAAATTTTCTGAATCCAGTTTTGTAGATAGGGATGTTGATTACTGTATTATTCCACCTAATAGCTTTGCCCTTGCAAGAACTGTTGAATATTTTAAAATACCCAAAGAAACTTTAGTTATTTGCGTCGGAAAATCCACCTATGCAAGATGCGGCATTATTGTGAATGTTACACCACTAGAACCTGAATGGGAAGGACATGTTACCCTAGAATTTTCAAATACTACCCCGCTTCCCGCAAAAATTTATGCAAATGAAGGTGCTGCTCAATTCCTTTTTTTTAAAGGTGACGAAATATGCGAGCTTTCATACGCTGACAGAAAAGGAAAATACATGTTTCAAAAGGGTGTAACTTTACCAAAACTTTAAAATAATGGATAGAATAGAAATTATAGGAGGTAATTCTCTTAAAGGGAAGATAAGAATTAGTGGTTCAAAAAATTCAGCACTTCCAATTATGGCAGCGGCTTTGCTTTCGAAGGAAAGAATTTCGATCTCCAATGTACCTAATTTGTCTGATATCAACTCAATGATTGAATTGCTAAAATCTTTAAATGTTCGAATTGAAAATAAATTCGATTCACTAAATTTAATATCTTCCACTCCAAAGTCACTTACAGGGTCGTATGAACTTGTCAGAAAAATGAGAGCATCTTTTCTAATATTAGGTCCATTGATTGCTAAATATGGAAAAGCATCTGTGTCTTTACCAGGAGGTTGTGCAATTGGTAATAGACCCGTAAATTTGCATTTAGACGGATTATCTAAAATGGGTGTCCAATTCAAAATTGATAAAGGATATATTACAGGTGAAATTAAAGGAAGATTAAAAGGTACGATTATTCACATGAAAAGTATATCAGTTGGTGCAACGGAGAATATTTTAATGGCCGCTTCATTGGCAGAAGGAACAACAATCATTATGAACGCAGCCAGAGAGCCAGAGATTGTAGACTTATCAAATTTTCTTAACAAAATGGGTGCAAACATAAAGGGGCAAGGAACAAAAAAAATTGTTATCAAGGGACAGAAGTTTTTGAATGGTTGCTCCCATAAAATTATGCCAGATAGAATAGAATCAGGAACATATGCACTTTGTGTTTTTGGTTGTACGGGCGAGATAAAACTTGAGAACGTTAATCAAGAAGTTTGTAAGCATTTAAAGAAAATTTTTAAACAGTTAAATTCCCTGCAATTAACTATTCTTGAAAAAGGTAAATGTCTTCTGGTAAAAAAAGAAAAAAATACAGATATCTCTTTAAAGATAAAGACTAATGTATATCCTGGTTTTCCAACAGATTTACAAGCGCAACTCACTTCATCCCTTCTTAAAACCAAAGGTTCTTCTGAAATAATTGAGAATATTTTCGAAAATAGGTTTATGCACATTAGTGAATTAATTAGAATGGGAGCAAAATTAAATCAGAGCGGATCAAGAGTGGTAGTAAATGAAAGCAAAAATTTAAAGGGCGCAGAAGTAATGGCTACAGATTTGAGAGCTTCTTCATCCTTAGTTATTGCAGGTTTAATGGCTAAAGGAAAGACGATTATTAATAGGGTTTATCATTTAGATAGAGGATATGAAAATCTTGAAAATAAATTACAAAAATGTGGGGCAAAAATAAAAAGGATTAGATCATGAAAAAAATTATTTTAGCTGTTCCAAAAGGAAGAATACTTGATGAACTTATCCCAGTTTTAGAAAAAGTTAACATTAATCCTGAAAAATCATTTTTTGATAGCGGATCACGAAAATTACTTTTTAGTACAAAACAAAAAAATATTAATATTATTAGGGTTAGGGCATTTGATGTAGCAACATTCGTAGCTTTTGGTGCAGCACAAGTTGGAGTTGCAGGAGACGACGTGTTGAAAGAATTTAACTATAAAGAAATCAATAAAGTTCTTGATTTAAGAATAGGAAAGTGCAGATTATCGGTAGCAAAAAAAAAACAGAATATTGCTAACAAAAATCAAAATAATGGTCATATAATGGTTGCTACAAAATATAAGAATACAGTTACAAATTTTTTTGCTGAAAAAGGAGTAAGAGCTGAATGTATTAAATTAAACGGTGCAATTGAGCTTGCACCCAAACTCGGTATTTGTTCAACTATTGTTGATCTAGTTTCTAGTGGCAAAACACTTAATGAAAATAATCTTGTAGAATCGGAAGTGCTTTTAGATATAACATCTAAATTAATTGTTAATAAGATATCATATAAAATTATGAATAATGAAATTTCAGATATAATTAAAAGATTTGCAAAGGTAATTAATGGTTAAAGTTTTAATCTCATCTGAGTTAAATTTTAAAAATAAATTTGAAAATTTAATTAATAAAAGAAATAAAGATGATGCAAGTATAGAAGAATCTGTATCTCAAATTATTTCGAGTGTAAAATTAGGATCAGATAAGGCTCTAGTAGCTCTAACACAAAAGTTAGATAAATTTTCTGTTCAGAGTTTTGATGATTTAATTGTGAGTGAAAATGAACTTGATGAGAGTATTAAGCACGTAACAAAAAAAACACTAACATCCTTAAAGAAGGCAATATTTAGAATTAAAGCATATCATAAAAAACAGAAGCCTTCTAATACCATGTATAGAGACAAAGAAGGTGTTCTTTTGGGAGGAATATGGAATCCTATAGAATCAGTTGGTTTGTATGTTCCAGGAGGAACAGCAGCGTATCCGTCATCGTTGATTATGAATGCTGTTCCAGCAATTGTTGCTGGAGTTTCAAGAGTCGTCGTTACTGTTCCAGCTACAAATGGAAATGTTAATCCTTTAGTTCTAGCCTGTTGCAAAATGCTTGGTGTCAAAGAAATTTATAAAATTGGAGGAGCTCAAGCTATTGCTGCTTTGGCACTTGGTACCGATAGAATAAAAAAAGTTGATAAAATATTTGGTCCAGGAAATGCATATGTAGCTTCAGCAAAAAAATACTTTTATGGAACAGTTGGAATAGATATGATAGCTGGTCCCTCGGAAATTTTAATAATAGCTGATGCAAAAAATAATCCTGACCACATTGCAATTGATTTATTATCTCAAGCAGAACATGATAAGTTAGCTCAATCAATTTTATTAACTGATAATTTAGAGTTTTCTAAAAAAGTTTTAGCTAGTATAAACGAATATTTAAGTAAAATTGAAAGAAGAGATATTGCAAAGGCGAGCTGGGAAAAATTTGGAGCTATTATAGTTTGTAAAAATCTTAGTGAAACTATTCCTCTTGTTAATATAATTGCTCCGGAACACCTTGAAATAGCGGTAAAAAATCCCAGAAAATATTTAAAAAAAATCAGAAACGCCGGAGCAATTTTTTTGGGAAGATACACACCGGAAGCTATAGGCGATTATGTAGCAGGACCTAACCACGTATTGCCAACAGACAGAACCGCTAGATTCTCATCTGGTTTAAATTTATTAGATTATTATAAAAGGTCGTCTGTGGTTGAATGTAATAAAAAAAATCTAAAAAAAATTGGCAAATACGCTATTAATCTTGCATATGAAGAGGGTTTACAAGCCCATGCTTTATCAATAGAATGCAGACTAACTAAAAAATAGTAGACTTTATGGCTAAAGACGAATTAATGGAATTCATGGGAACAGTAAAAGAACTGTTGCCTAATGCTATGTTTAGAGTCTTACTTGATAATAATCATGAAATTATAGCTCACACTGCTGGAAAAATGAGAAAGTTCAGAATTAGGGTATTAGCAGGGGATAGAGTAACTGTAGAGATGACACCTTATGATTTGACTAAAGGTAGAATTACTTTTAGACACAAATAATCTTTGAAAAAAAAAAATGATATAATCTTGGCCTCAAGTTCACTTCAAAGGAAAAATCTATTAAAACAGTTAAATTTACATGATTTTGAATGTTACCAACATTTTATTAATGAAGAAACCTATAAATATACACCACCAATTTCAAAATCAGTATTAGAATTGGCTCAGATGAAAGCTGAATCAGTAAGAACAAGGTTTAAAAGTCTTAATCAAATAATTATTTCTGGAGACACGGTTGTATTTAGAGCAGGAAAAATTTTTCACAAGACTGACTCAAAAGATAAGATAAAAGAATATTTAAATCTTTTATCAGCGAGGAAGCATCAAGTTTTTGGAGGTTTATGCGTTTTATTTCCAAATGGAAAGATGGTGAAAAGATTAGTAAAAACAGATGTCTACTTTAATAAGATATCCCAAAGTGAAGTGACAGATGAGATATTGGAGGACGGAATTGGTAAATCTGGTGGATATGCTATTCAAAATTATGGTTCAAGATTCGTAAATAAAATTAGAGGTTGCTTCACAAATGTAGTTGGCATTTCAATACCAGAGTTGTATAAAATATTAAAAGGTTCAGAGTTTTAATTTGTATTTATATAAACCTATTATATGTTAAATAATTAATTATTTTATAAAGTTATACGCCCAGGTAGCTCAGTTGGTAGAGCAAGCGACTGAAAATCGCTGTGTCGGTGGTTCAATTCCTCCCCTGGGCACCATCCTATGAAAAAATTTCAATACTTAACCCTCATAATTTTATTTTTTGGTTTGTCATGTGAATATAATTCTAAAGATTATTTTCCTTCTTTAGTCGGACTCAAATGGGTTTATTCAATAGTAATAAAATCGTCTTATACAGGGAAAAGTTATAATAAAAGAATAATGATAACTAATCATAGTCAAAAAAAAAAAGGTAATTTAACTGAATTATCTAAGCTATATTCAGATGGAAGTTTTTATTCCTATGAAATTGGAAATAATAGAATTACTCGTTCTTCAGTAATTCTTGCATTTTCAGATGGTATTGATGAACCAGTAAAAAAAATAATTTATCCGGACATGACTTTTAAGCAGAAAGAATGGATAGTTAGAGAACAACTCTTTCTGGTCAGAGGTTTTCAGCCACCTTTGCTGAATGTAAAACCCAGGTCCCAATTTGATATGAAATATAAAGTTACTAAAAAATATAAGAATTTTAAAATTAAAAATAATAGTTTTAAAGATTGTTTGGAGGTAGAAGGTAAAGGAACCACTGACTTTATAGGTGATACACGTTCAGGTCCAATAGAAGTTCAAATAACTAATGTAGAAATTTTATGTAATGGTATTGGGTTAGTTAAACAAACTAGAACAGAAGACACTAATGCTTCAGCATTTGGAAATATGACCTTAACGAAAAGTTTGATGAGCTTTAAATAAAATGAGCTCCGTTTCGTTTGTTATTCCAGTATTTAACAAATCTAACTTTTTAAAATATGTTGTTAAATCTCTAAAAAGTCAATCAGGAAAATTTAAAAGAGAATTCATCTTTATAGATGATGGATCAACAGATAGCTCTTATAAGATGATTTTAGACTTAACAAAAAATTTAGAAAATACCAGGATTATAAAACAAGAAAATATGGGATCTGCTTATGCGACTAATGTTGGAATAAAGTTAGCTAAAATGAAATATCTTAAATTTTTAGATGCTGATGATGTCATTCTAAGTGATACAACAATTTCATTATTGGAAATCTTGGAAAGAAATGAAAAGCTTGTTCTAGCCTACGGTCTTCAAAGAAAAGTTAATGACTTAAAAGAGGTTGATCTATCAGAAAAATTTGATTTTAAAAATTTTTCATTAATAAAGAACACTATCAAAAAATCAATGCGAAACTCGATGTTTAATCCGTCTCAATTTTTAGTAAGGACAAAGTTATGTAAAAAAGTAGGCGGATGTGATGAAAGGATAAAATTTAGTCAAGAATATTCTTTGACTTTAAGACTTTCATTATTTGGAAATTTTGCAAAATTAAATTATCCAATTGCAATTTTACCAATTCAAGCTAAAGGTCAAATTTCTGAAAAAAAAAATAATCAAATATATAGGGTTTCTAAAGCTTTAGAATTTTTCCTGAAAGACAATCCTAATTTAGATATTAATCTAAAATTATATGCTCAACGAAGATTAACAGCTAGAGCTTGGAGATTTGCCAAAAGATATAAAGGCTCTACTTTTTTTTCAAAGTGGTTTTATTTATATTTAATAGGATTGTTGAGAATTAAAAAAAATTTGATTGATAATTGTAAAAATTCAAATGAAGTCTACAACGATTTCCTTGATTAAATAACTTTTCCTGCATTTAGAATATTATTAGGATCAAATAATTTTTTGATACTTTTCATTTTATTTAATTCTTCAGTTTTTTTATGTAATTTTAGCTCATTTCTTCTAAGTTGCCCAATTCCGTGCTCAGCACTTATAGCTCCATCAAATTTGTTTACATTATCAAAAACTATTCTGTTAATTCCTTTTTTTAAAAATATTTTTTCTTTATTACTGTAATTGCTTACTAAAATATTAAAGTGAAGGTTATTGTCACCTAGGTGACCGAAGTTAATTATCTTAGAATTTTTATGAAATTTCCTGACTTCTGAAGAAGTTTTTTTGACAAATAATTCAATCTTGTTTAGAGGAATTGAAACATCGTGTGCTACTATAAAATCTTCTTTTTTTTCGGCTAGAGGAATTAGCTCCCTGTAACTCCATAATTTGTTATTCTCACTTTGTGACTTTGAGATAATTAGATCGTCTGTTTTGATTTCATTAGATATAATTTTGGATGAAACGAAGTTATTAAAATCGTCAATCATTTGAAAATTTGATATTTCTATCAGACAATAGCATTGATTCTTAATTAAATTATCCAACTTTAATTCATTTTTTTCAAGAATTTCAATAGACTCTTTATTCATAAATTCAAAACTAGTAATTAAATTATTAAATGTTCTTGTTATAAATACGTAGAAATTTATAACATCTCTAAATTTTTCAAATGAGGACCAAATTACGATTTTTTCTTTTGGAAGAGGATAAACTTGTATTAAAGCAGCGGTTATTATTCCAAGAATACCTTCTGAACCAATTAAAAGGTGTTTCAAATCAATTCCTGTATTATTCTTTTTTACATTTTTCAATGAATCGAATATTGTTCCGTCTGGCAGTACAGCTTCGATTCCAAGAATATTTTGTCTTATTGTTCCGTATTTGACAACGTTAACTCCACCAGCATTTGTGGAAATATTTCCACCTATTTGACAGTTGCCTTTGGAACCCATTGATAATGGAAATTCGAGTTGATATTTTAATAACTTATTTTTAATAGTATCAAGGATACAACCGCTTTCAACAATAATTCTATTGCTCACTAAATCTATTTTTCTAACTTTATTTAACTTTGATAAATTAATAATTATTTCATTTTTATTATTTCTTGGAACACTCCCGCCTACCAAACTAGTGTTACCTCCTTGTGGGACTACTGGTAAATTATTTTTTTGACAAAATTTTAAAATATTTGAAATTTTTTTTACGGTTTTTGGAAAAACAATTAGATTTGATTTTCCTTTATATATGCCCCTCCAATCTAAACAATGATTTTTTATTATATTTTCATCTAAACTAAACTCATTTGGCTCTAAAATTTTTAATAGCTTATTTAATGTTTCTTTCATTGTCTATGTGGAAGCTCTTTCAAGCCTTTCGTTGATTGTTTTTCCAATTCCAATGTTAGGTATTGGTGCCACAACTATTCTATTTTTATTTAGTTTATCTAGTTTTCTTAAATAATCGAATAAATTGTATGCTGCTTCATTTAAATCAGAAGATTGTGATAAATTTAATGTCGGATGATGGAACTTAGGAATACTATTCCCAAAATTTAGAAATGCATCGCCAAGAAGAGGTAAATTAACATTTACCTTCATGGGAGTTTTAGGAGAATAATGTTTTAGGAGTTGCCCTGGTGAGTTAGGTTTTTTTTTTTCTTTAATTGAAGCCACTTCTGTTTTTATTCCTAATCTTTTTTCTATCAGACTAGCATCAATGACTCCCAATCTCTGAATTCTTGCTGGTGTAAGCGTCATATCAAGTATAGTAGATTCCAATCCGTATTTGGATCTTCCTGAATTTATAACTAAATCAACTTTGTCTCCAAAACATTCTATAACATGTTTAGCGTCAGTTGAAGAAATGTAACCGCTTGTATTTGCGCTCGGAGCAGCAATTGGTCTTGATAATTCATTTATGACTTCATTTAATATTTTTGATTTTGAGAATCTTATAGCAATTGTATTTAGTCCGGAAACAGCAAAATCGTGAACCAACTTATTTTTTTTTCTTGGAAGAATTAAGGTCAATGGACCAGGCCAAAATCTTTTCATTACTTTTTCGACTTTGTCATCTACATAAGATATTCTTTTTGCCAATTCTATAGAATTTACGTGGATGATTAATGGATTAAAAGTGGGTCTTTTTTTTAAATTATAAAGTTTAATTACTGCTTCAATTTTACTTGCGTCACACGCTAATCCGTAAACAGTTTCTGTTTTTAAAGCTACAAGTTTACTCTTTTCAATATATTCGGCTGCTATTTTAAAAGAATTATTGGATTCTTTGATAATGTTTATCATAATTTTGATAATATATGAAAAAATTATAAACTTTAAAGCATATATTGTTTTATTGAAACTTAATCAGAAATATTCCAAAATTTCTCATTGCATGATAAAATAATAATTTGATGAGTAAATGGACCCAAGATTTCATAAATATTTGTATTTAATAGCCATATGCGCTTTGATTTTAGCTGTAATGACTATTTATAAAGGCTTGAGCGAAATTAATCTATTCTTCACGGAGAGAATCAAAATTTAGTTTTTGAGAATACCGATTATTTGATCAAAGTTGTTTATGGTAAAATTCGGTTTGAGTCGATTTTTGAGTTTTCCGTAACCATAAGAAACAAAAACGGAATTCATTAATAGAATATTTGCTGGAGCTATGTCATTTTCACTGTCACCCACCATCATGCAATTCTGCGTTTCAACATTTAATTTTTTTGCACAATGCTTTAACATAGCAATATCTGGTTTTAGTTTTAATTCTGGTCCTGAACCTAAAACAAAATCAAAATATTTTTCAATTTTATATTTTTGTAATATTTTATTAGTTATGTACTGTTTCTTATTTGTACAAACCGCTATCTTGAAAAAAGGTTTAATAGCCTTTAAAGTCTTTTCAACATTCGGATAAAGTTTAGATTTTATATGACAATTTTGAAAGTAAAAATCTAGAAAATCAGTTATCATAAAATTCATCTTATTTTCAGGAATGTCTATTTTAAGGTGATGATATGCTTTCTCAATCATTGATTTTGCACCTCCGCCAACTAATTGGCCAATGACATTTTTATTTATTGACGGGATATTTTCCTTTTTTAAAACAAAATTTAAAGCATTCATCAGATCTGGTCCACTATCAATTAGTGTTCCATCTAAATCAATTAAAATGCATTTGACTTTTTTATTCATAAAAAAATTTTCTCCGCAACAAAAATGTTATAATATATTTTTAAATTTTATTTCAAGTTTTAATTAATGTCTTTATCAATTATTGTTTTAGCAGCAGGAAAAGGTTCAAGAATGAAAACCTCTAAACCAAAAGTTTTTCATGAGGTTGGTAATTATCCAATGTTATTTCACATTCTAGATACTTCAAGTAAATTAAAAAATAGTTCAATAAATATAGTTATAAATAAATTTTTAGAAGATTATCAAAATGTTATTAGAGAAAAGTATAATAATATATCATTTTCTATTCAAAAAAAGCAAAACGGAACAGCAGATGCAGTCCAATCAGCTTTTAAAGCTGGCACAGAAAATAATTCTAAAATAACTTTAGTTTTATGTGGAGACACCCCATTAATTTCTGTGAAAACAATTAAGGATTGTTTAAAAAAGTTTGAGAAAAAAAGTTTAGATCTATGTGTTATTTCTATGGAGCCAGAAAATAAGATTAATTCATATGGAAAGTTAAAGTTTAGAAAAAATCAATTAGTTGGAATAATTGAAAAAAGTGAAATTAAAAACCAGGAATCTAGAAACGAAAAGTTCGATCTGTGTAATTCTGGAATTATTCTATTTAAAACAGAAAGTCTCTTGGAAAATCTTTCTGACGTAAGAAATATTAATAAAAAAAAAGAATTTTTCTTAACAGACTTAGTCGACATTTTTTATCAAAAGAAATTGTTAATCGATCATTTTATTTGTGATTTTAGGGAAACATTAGGTGTGAATAGCTTGAATGATTTAGCTAGAGTAAATAAGGAATTTCAAAAAAAAAGAAGAAACTATTTTCTTTCTAAAGGTGTTGTTATGGAGGAACCAGAATCAGTCTTTTTTAGTTATGACACAGTAATCGGCAAAAACGTTGAAATTGAACCTAATGTATATTTTGGAAAATCAGTTCATTTAAGAGATAAGGTTCTTGTTAAAAGTTTTAGTTACCTTGACAATGTTAAAGTTCACGAGAATGTAACTATTGGACCATTTGCTAGGATAAGAGATGGAGTCGAAATAAAAGATCATTCAAAAATTGGAAATTTCGTAGAAATAAAAAAATCTAAAGTTGATAAAAATGTAAAAATTTCTCATTTATCATATATTGGTGACTCTACTATTAATAGTAACAGTAACATAGGTGCGGGCGCCATAACATGTAATTTCGACGGTGAAAGAAAAAATAAGACTACAATTGGAAAGAATTGTTTTATTGGTTCTAATACCTCTTTAGTAGCACCATTAAATATAAAACAAGGATCAGTAATTGGAGCAGGTACGGTTGTGAACAAAGATGTTCCAAACGAAACGGTGGTCTACAGAAAATCTGAATTAATAAAGAAAAATAAGAAAAAGTAATGTGTGGAATTTTCGGTGTTTTCTCTAACAATCCAGTTATTGATTTTATTTTAGAAGGTTTGTCTAAACTTGAATATCGAGGTTACGATTCATCTGGAATTTCTATTTTAGATGAAAACAATGTTATTAAAACAATAAGAGCTAAGGGAAAATTAAATAATCTAAATAAGAAAATAAATAAAAAAAATCTTTTGGGAAATATTGGAATAGGGCATACCAGATGGGCGACTCACGGCATCCCTTCTACTAATAATGCTCACCCTCATTCTTCAGAAAGTGTTTCAATTGTTCACAATGGAATAATAGAAAATTATTCTGCACTCAAAAAAATGTTAAAAGAGAAAGGTTTTAAATTTCAATCACAAACTGATAGTGAGGTAATTGCGCACTTGCTAAGTTTGCAGTTAAGGAATAATAATCCTAAAGAAGCGATCAAAAAAGCCCTAGCATTCCTTGATGGTGCATTTGCAATAGCTATATTGTTTAAGAAATTTAATATTTTGGCGGGTGCTAGAAGAGGAAGTCCTCTTGCATTGGGTGTTGCCAATGAGACCACTTTTCTGGGTTCAGATTCACTTGCTCTAGCCCCTTTCACTCAAAATATAATTTTTATGGATGAAGGTGATAGTGTAATTATAGATGAAAAAAAGTTTGAAATTTTCGATAAAAATTTTAAGAAAGTTAAAAGAAATTTAACAATTTCGTCTTTTACTGGCTCTAACTTAGATAAGGGAAATTTTAACCACTTTATGCAAAAAGAAATTTTTGAACAACCTTTAATAATAGGAGATTCACTAACAAGATTTTTAGATCCAATAAAAAAAAAAATTAACATCTCAGAATTAAATATAAAATGGAAGGATCTTTTGAAAATAGATTTAGTTGCGTGCGGCACGTCCTATTATGCTTGTCAAACAGCTACTTATTGGTTTGAAAAGTATTTGAATTTATCTTCAAATGCATTTTTAGCCTCTGAATTTAGGTACAAAAGCTATATTAAATCTAAAAACTCACTTTCAATTTTCATTTCTCAATCTGGTGAAACTGCTGACACTTTAGCTGCTTTAAAGTATGCGAAAAAGAACGGAAGCAAAATTTTTAGTATTGTAAACAATTCAGAAAGCAGCATCGCAAGAGAATCAGATTTTTTTCTAACGATAGCCGCAGGTCCTGAAATAGGTGTTGCGTCTACAAAAGCATTTACTGCCCAATTAAGTATTTTAGCTTGTTTGTGTCTAGTTGCTGGTCGTGAAAGAAAATCGATTAGTTCTAAAATAGAAAAAAAACTTACTGAAAATCTTTTAGAGGTCCCTTCTAATATGTCATCAGTATTTAATTTAATTAGTCAAATAAAAAAGCTCAGTAAACAAATTGTTAAAGCAAAGAGTGTGTTATTTTTGGGGAGAGGCTCACTTTTTCCAATAGCAATGGAAGGTGCTTTAAAATTAAAAGAAATTTCATATATTCATGCTGAAGGTTATGCGTCAGGTGAGATGAAACATGGTCCAATTGCTTTGGTAGATGACAAAGTTCCTGTTGTTATTATTGCGCCAAAAGATAGCTTATTTGAAAAAAATATTTCTAATATGCAAGAAATTTTGGCAAGAGGTGGTAAAGTAATACTAGTAACCGATCAAAATGGTGATAAAGCTGTCGATGATAAAGTTCTAAAAAAATTGGTCTTAAAGAATGTCGAAGACTTCGTTCAACCCATAGTTTTTACTATTCCAGTTCAATTATTAGCTTATTTTGTTGCTGTTCTAAAAGGGACTGATGTTGATCAACCAAGGAATCTGGCAAAATCTGTAACAGTTGAATGATTCTGTATTACGTTTTTATAATTGTCATAATCATTTTTTTTAATGATGAATCTTACGGAAAAAAAATTAACATTGATGGAGTATTTTACGAATGTAAATCACCGAAAAATTCTTTTGAAAGAACAAGAGGTGTAAGAAATAGAATATGTGTGTTCAGTAGCGAAGACAAAAATGAAATTAATAAAAGAAATAAAAATAAAAATCTAAATTTAAGAAGAAAGTTTAAAAAACGTTAAAATTTTAAATAATGAAATAATTATTATTTATACCTATTTATTTATCAGTATCTTTTGGTGAAATTAATTTAGATGTTATTTAGATGTTATTTAGATTTATAATAATTGGAACAGTTATTTCTTTAATAATATTAATGATGTAATGACGTAGAATGAAAAAATTATTACTCATACAGATTTGCACTTTTTTCTTTAACCCCTCTTTTGGTATTGAGATAATAGGAAAATCAATCAAGTGTGAAACACAAAAAAAAACTATAAGGAGTTACCCATTCTACTTTTTTTTTGAAAATGAAACGAATGTAAAAAGTTTTTTTATATCTGAGGAAAATTTAATAAAATTTCATAATCTTAATTATAAAGATGTTAAACCAAATTTTATAGAAATAAGATATGTTGGAAAAATTGAGAAAGATGATTTAATTTTAATACATACTAAAGGAAGAAGGAAATACACTTGTAGTTTTCTACCAACAGAAGAAAAAATATATAAAGATTTAGGGAACTTTATTAATTTTTAACTTACTGATTTTTGTTATAGTAATTGACGATTAATCCACATAGTCGGTTAATTGGACAACCGTGGAATGATTTCGCTTTGTATGTATAGTTTTAGAGATTATACAAAAATCTCCTTCAAAAGTTCACCATTATCTTCAGAAGAAATTTAGTCAAAAAAATGTGATAAAATTAGGTCTAAGAAAAGACATAAAAATAAATATTTCAAAGGGATCTATTAAATATCTAACAAGACATGGAAAAAAATTTAATGAAAAAAATAAAATTGCTTATTATGAGAAAGTATTTAGTTAAACCAAAGGTCCAGGAATATAACGATAATAAACAGAGTCCATCAAACTTTTTTTTGTTTCATCGTTTATATTCATTTTTTTAGCAATTAAATCAACAAATTTCTTCTCCGATTCATTTATCTCAAGATCACCTGCAATGACTTCCAAAACAAAGCAGAAAGCAGTTTTATAGTAATTGTCAGGTATTAAATTAATTATATGATCAGAAACTTCATCTTGTGATGACGATTTCCACTTTTCCATTAGATATGCTCTTAGCTCATCAAATCTTTGATCAGAAAGTTTTTTAAAAATAGGGTATGATAATATTCTTAACTTTAGGTTTTTTAATTCGGAGTCATTGATTTTTCCGTCAATAATTATGGATATATATACCAGTAGTACTATCGATTCTGAAGTAGTTATCATATTCAAAGAACACCAAAAAAAAGTTTATTATTTATACTCAATATTTTAAAAACATAAAAGTAAATTAAAATTAGCACAATTTAAAACATAAGAAACATTCACATTAATTAGTTTATTTTTATAAAAATTTATTTTAAAGTCAATTTTTAGAATTTTATGTTAATAAACTTTAAATAAATGAATAATAATACAAAGATTGGATTAGATAAATTTTGTGATCTACTTGTGAAAGTCAAAATGGACTTTACCGATTTTATTTTAGAAGATTGGGAATCTTTAGAAAATGGTAATGTAAAATTAAATGGTTTGACAGAAGATGAATGGATGAAACTATACTTAAATTATCTTAAAAAAAAGAATTTCTAATAAAAAATGAATAAAGTAAATATTGGGTTATATGGAATTTTTATTATTATCGCTTTGATGATAGCTTTAAATTTTTATTTTAATTCTAGGCTTGATAAATTATTTGAAGAAGTAACAGTTATTAAAAGTTTCTTAGAAGATATAGATGATGACATACATCAAATAGATAAGTCTGACTAAAAAAAATTAAATTTTTTTACAATGAAAGGGGTAGGTTATTGTCCCATCATCGTAGTCTCTTTCTTCTTCAAAACAAGAAACCTTGTTTGGTCCATCTGACCAGTAATCATGTGGGTTTAAAGAACGATAAAAATCTTTAATAAAGTATTTACAACCCCAGTTATCTTTTTCTTCTTTTTCACAGTACTGCTGTCCAATTTGTAAGTGAAGATGTCGCACCCTTGCCATACAACGATATTTAACTTTTTCAGGTAGTTTTGCAACTATGTCGCCACGTTTAACAATATCATTTTCATTAACAGCAAATTCACCAACATGCCCATAAATAACGATTAAATTTTTCCCATCTCTAGACTTTCCATGATCAATTATTAAGGTAGACCCCCAACAATCTTCTATGGTCGTTTCTAAAACCTTACCATCAGCTACTGCAATTATTGGTTGATCTTTTGGTCCGATAATATCGATTCCTTGATGAATCGAATCTCTCGGACGAGTATTAACACCATTCATACTTCCGAAATCTGATAAAATAGGGAAAGTCTCAAATCCATTAGGACTAATATCTTTTGCATATTTTTTACAGTATTCTAAAATTCTATTAAATTCTCCCGAATAGCCAGGGTTATCGTTATACCATCCCAGTGAATTTTTACATTGAACTTCAATATTTTTTGATTTTTGAACTTCTGGATTACTTTTTATTTCTGAGTAGGTTGAACTAGAGATCAAAGAAACAAAAAAAGTAAAAATGAAGAATTTTAAAATATGATTAAATGCATACATCATTATAATATGTTATATTTTTTTTTTAAATAAAGTGGAAATTTTATTTTAAAACAAACAACAGAGGTGTTAAATGTTAAATGTTTATTTATCTGGTGAAATACATACCAATTGGAGAGAGGAAATTATTGATCTTTGTAAAAAACAAAAACTTCAGGTGAAATTTTCTTCACCAGTAACCAATCATGAAGCATCAGATAATTGTGGTGTTGAAATTTTAGGAGATGAAGAAAAAAAATTTTGGAAAGATAATAAAGGTGCAAAAATTAATTCAATTAAAACCAAAAATTCAATAAAAGATTGCGATTTAGTAATTGTAAAATTTGGTGATAAGTATAAACAATGGAATGCTGCGTTTGACGCAGGCTATGCCTCTGCATTAAATAAATCAATTATTGTAATACATGATGAAGGGAATCAGCATGCATTAAAAGAAGTTGACGCATCAGCTTCAGCTATTGCAAAAGATCAAAATCAAGTTGTTAGAATTTTAAAGTATATTATTGAGGGATCTTTGAATTAATATAATAGTTCTTTTGTTAGAAATAATCTTTCGATAATCCACTCTTTAGTTTTAAATAATTTTAAAACTTAGATTAATAAATTTTTTTTTAAAAAGTATAGTTTTAAATCAATATGAAATATTGTATTTTTAATATTATCTATGTCGAATTTTAAAAAATTTCCATTAAAGAAATGCAAAAATTTCGGAATTACATTTGCTGTTATTTTAACGATCTTAAGTGCATATGATTATTTATATTTAAAGTCTTACTACAAAGTCTATTTAACTATCTCTTTTACATTCTACATAATTACAATGTTAAGACCTTCTCTATACCAACTCCCTGGTTTTTACTGGGAAAGATTCGGCCTCTTACTTGGAGTTTTTTTCTCTCCAATAATTTTATCAATAGTCTATTTTTTAACAATCATCCCAATAAATCTTATAATAAGAATTTTAAATATCGATTTAATTAATAAAAAAATTTCAAAACGTAAGGAGTCCTACTGGGAGATTAGAAAAAACAAGACCATAAACTTCAAGGATCAGTTTTAAATGCTAGAATTTTTAAAAGAATTTTCCACGTTTCTAATTAAAAGGAAAAAATTCTGGCTTTTTCCAATTATCTTTACTCTTTTACTTTTTGGTATATTGATAGTTCTTACTCAAGGAACTGCTGTGGCGCCTTTCATATATACAATTTTCTAAAATGAGTAAAATTCGTATATTAGGTATTTCAGCTTATTTTCATGATAGCGCTGTTGCTTTGATTGAAGATGGTGAAATTATTTACGCCTCACAAGAAGAACGTTTTTCAAGAATAAAACATGATTCAAAATTTCCAAAATTAGCTTTAAAAGATCTGCTTAAATTTAGAAAAATAAAATTAAAAGAGATTGATTTTATTGTTTTTTTTGAAAAACCTTTTCTCAAATTTGAAAGGCTAATTGAGACTTATTTAACATTTGCTCCAAGAGGTCTTAAACAGTTTTTATTTGCTATGCCAGTGTGGTTAAAAGAGAAGTTGTTTATGAAAAAAGAAATTATTAAACAACTTAAGGAAATCGACAGTACCTTTAGAGGTGATATTTATTTCTCTGAACATCATCTTTCGCATGCTGCAAGTGCTTTTTTTCCATCACCATTTGAGAAAGCTTTGGTTTTAACAGCAGATGGAGTTGGTGAATGGGCAACTACTTCAGTTGCTGTCGGTAATTTGAATAAATTACAAATAAAAAGAGAAATGAGTTTTCCTAATTCATTGGGACTTCTTTATTCATCTTTCACATATTATTTGGGCTTTAAAGTAAACAGTGGAGAATATAAATTAATGGGCTTAGCTCCATATGGAAAACCTATTTATTCAAATAAAATAAGAACAGAACTATTAGATATTAAAGCTGATGGATCATTTAGACTAAATCAGAACTATTTTGACTATGCTACAGGTTTTAAAATGACAAATAAAAAGTTTAATGATTTATTTGGAAACGAATCGAGAAAACCTGAAACAGAAATTAATGAATTTCATATGAATATTGCTTCATCAATCCAAAAGGTAACAGAAGAAGTGATTATAAAAATTCTTAAAAATCTTAAAAAAGAATATAGAGAAGACAATCTTTGTTTAGCTGGTGGGGTGGCTTTAAATTGTGTGGTAAACGGATTGATAAAGAAGCTGAAAATTTTTAAAAATATTTGGATTCAACCTGCAGCGGGTGATGCAGGAGGTTCATTGGGAGCAGCATTAGCTTTTTGGAATATACATCTAAAAAAGAAAAGAGTCTTTAACAAGACAGACCAGATGAAAGGATCATTCCTTGGCCCCATGTATAGTGATAAAAATATAAAAAGTTCTTTGGATCTTGCTGGTGCCAATTATAAAAAAATCAAAAGATCAGAAATGATAAAATTCACTGCCAATGAAATATCAAAAGGAAAGGCAGTTGGATGGTTTCAAGGAAGAATGGAATTTGGACCTAGAGCACTGGGAGCTAGATCAATAATTGCAGATCCTAGAAATGTAGATATGCAAAAACAACTAAATCTAAAGATAAAATTTAGAGAAAGTTTTAGGCCTTTTGCACCAGCTGTTATTGAAGAAGATTGTTCAAACTGGTTTGATTTAAATACTCCAAGTCCTTATATGCTTATTGTCTCAGATGTAAAAGAATCAAAACTAATTAAGAAAAAATTGTCATCTAAAAAATTATCTTCGATAAATAATAAGAGATCAATTATTCCTAGTGTTACGCATGTAGATGATAGTGCTCGAATACAAACGGTAAATAAAAAAATCAATAGAGTTTTCTTCGAATTGCTCAATGAGTTTAAAAAAATTACTAAAACTCCATTATTAATTAATACTTCCTTTAATATTAGGGGCGAACCAATAGTTTGTAATCCAGCTGACGCATTTAAATGTTTTATGGGAACAGACCTTGATTTATTAGTCATAGAAAATTTTGTTTTACAAAAATCTAAACAAAAAAAAAATTTAAAAAAAGATTATAAATCTAAATTTAAATTAGACTAGTCTGTAGATGTACAATACGATGAAAGAAAAAAAATGAAAAAAGTTTCCTTTTATCTTTTAGGTATATTTATATCTTTTTTTGCAGCGATTCTTTTATGTGAACTTCTTTCTAGACTATTTTTAGGTGGTATTTTTAGAAATGATCCAGTACTTTTGAGAAATTCTTCTAATGGACTTACCTATAAAAAAAATCAATCTACTAAATTTATTTCCTTCGAATGGGATGTTGAAGTTAAAATAAATGATTATGGTTTCAGAGATATAAACAAAATCTATCAGAGTAAGAAAGAGAAGGTTTTGATTTTGGGAGATTCTTTCACAGAGGGTTTTGGAGTAAGTTTGGAGAACTCATATCCTAAGAAGCTAGAAAAACTATTTCAGGATGCTGACATACCTGTTGATGTATATAATGCAGGAATAACCGGAAATAATTTGGTGGATTATATTGAAATCTATAATAGATATTTTGCAAATGATGATACAATAAAGATTGTTGTAATAGGTTTGTTTCCTGGAAATGATTTAAAAAATTCTTATAAAATCCGCAACGTACAAGAAATCAAAAAAAAAAATATTCTTAATAGTTTAAAACAAGTTGCAGCTAAAAATTCTACTTTTTACAATGTTTTGAACAGATTTATTAAGAGTAACTACGAAATTAATTCAATTATGGTAAAATTTGGAATTGTAAAAGAAAAAAAAAAAATCTTAGCTAATTACAATTTAAAAAATTATTCGCAAAAAGAGAAAATATTTTATTCAACAAATTTAATAAATAACTTTAAAAAAAGTATAATAAAAAAGGAATTATTTGTTATTCTAATTCCTTCGAAAGAACAAATAAACGACGATAGTTGGGAATCTCTCATTCGGAAAAATCGTATCGAAATAGATCAAATTGATAGGAAGCTACCTACGGAATTACTTGAAAATAAATTAAAAGACTATGGTATTAATGTTATTAACTTTTATGATATTTTCAATTTGCAAAAAGTAGTAAAGCCAATTTATTTTCAATATGATCCACATATCAATATTTATGGACACTCAATTATATCTACTGAGATATTCAAGAAAATTAATAAAAACAAAAATCCAAAAACTATATTAGATAATTAATTAGTTCCTAAAAGAAATTAAATTATGTATTTAAAGAAATTTGTACCAATTATAATTCTTTTACTACTACTGATATATGGTATTTATACAAGTCTGCAAAAAAAAATTGAAAAGTTGGAAAAACCTATTTTTAAAAAAACTAGTACTCAAGTACCTTATTATAAAAAATAAAAGTTATTTATTGATAGAATAAAACTATTTAAATCATGATAATCACGAGTTTTGTTACAATTGATCTTGATTTAAAATCTTACTTAATTATGCTTCATTTAATTATTTCTAATATTATCTTTCTTCCAATTAAACTCATTGAGATTTTTTTAACTTTTTCGTTAAATTGATAAGTATTTTGTTTGATGTCTGAAATAAATACTAAGAATTCGAATACTGGTGGGGATAATTTGATAAATAAATATTAAATAAATGAAAGGATGCAAATAGCTATTAATTTAATAAAATTTCTGCTAAGCCAGTTTATAAGTCTAATGAATTCGATCAAGTAACATTTCTTGAAATCGGAGGAAAAATTTTCCACATCAATAATGTCCAACCAAAACAAATTAAATAAATTATTAAAAAAAATGAAGTTGGAAGGCTCCAATACAAAATATTTGTTATCCAAGTACTTATGAAACCTTCTGAACTTTGAATATTTTTAAGTTCATTCTCAATTAAAGTTAAGGGACATGTAATTCCTCCTATAGTTTCAGCTGTAACAACAAAAATAAGAAATAAATGAATAATTCTTAATCGCTTGTTTTTTTGCCATTCCCAATTTAACTTATAAGCAATTGGTATTGTGAAAAGTTGGATTGTTATAAAAATTACTATGAAGAAATGAAATATTAAAATGATATCAATTAAATTAAATAAAAACATATCACAAAAATATACATTAGAATAAAAACAATAAAAATTTATTTTATATAAACTCTATCACAAAGAAGCTTATTTAATAAGTTTGCACTTGTTCCTTTCTTATATCTTTTCCATTTTTTAGAAGGATTTCCTTTATAAATATTTTTACCCATACCCATTTCTTTTTTAAATAATCCATAGTTCAAATCACGTATTTTCAAATTATCACAATCTAATTCAGAGAATGTTTTAAATGATAAAACTTCGTCAGACCTTTTCTCTCTATAGTCAACCAATTGATTATAAAAAATTCTATTTTTTTTTCTTTTTATAGATTTAGTGTCAATATACAAATCAGCCTCATTAGTTGAAAAAAGTTTTATCCAGTCTGCTTTAAGTGTTGAAAAGGAAAAGAAATAAGTTAGAAAAATTAATACATAAGCTTTCATAAAGAGATTTTAGATAAAGTTTACCGCTTTATCAAACAATAATATGCATGCTTGACACAAACTAGAAAACATTAAAAGATAAAATAATGAAAAAACTATTAATTTTTTTTTTAATTACAACTTTTAATGTAAACCTAGAATCTAAAGATCCTTATGATGACGATTTAAAAGGACTAAATCTAATTTGTTCTAATGAATCTTTTAGTGTTCAAGATTGGGGATTAATATTTAAAAATAAAAAAAAAGTTAAATTGTATTCTCTTGATAAGAATCTTTATGAAGTTTTTCAATATCATAGATCGTATAGAACTGATGTTAGAAATATTATAATACTGAAGAATGAGAAAATTGACTTTGTTATTAATAGAACAAGATTAATGTTAGGTAATAAAAAATGTAAGATTGCAACTGGGGATCCTTTGACAATTCTTCAAGAAAGAATAATCGACATTCAGTCAATACGAAGAGAAGGAAATAAATTATAATTAATTTTTTATCAAGTTTTATTTTAATTTTTATATTTTCTTCAATTAAATCTCAGGAAGTTTTTGAATGTAAAACTAATGGACAAGTTGGTCTTAATTTTTTAGGAAAGGATTATTCTAATATTATTAATTTACTTGAATTAAATAAATTTCAAATAAAATTATCTCAAACCAGATTACAAATTTATAAACAAGAAATGAACAAACTTGACAGAAATAATTATTTACTCAAGTCTTCTCATTTTACAGAATTAATTATAATAAAGTCTTCTGGATATCCAATTCCACTTAAATGTTCCTGGTTTTTTGATGTTAGATTAAACAAGATTAATGAGAAAAATTTTAACTGTATAGGATATAAAGAAGATAATCAGATTTTTAGTTTTGATTATGAAGGTAATTTCATGTTTTCTTCGAAATTTGAGGAGTTTTTTAAAGATGAAAAAAAGAATAATACCCTTTATTCACTTATTGGTAAATGTAAGTTGACTAACTAAATTTAAAGATATGATTACTGAAAAAATTCTTAAAATAATCTTTACTGTAGATTAAAAATGGGAGATATATTTGAATACAAAGTTATAGATTACGCAAATATTGATCATCACAATAATGAAGATGTTCAAAAAATTTTAAATGACTTAGGCAAGAGTGGGTACGAATTATTAGAAGTTCTTGATATGGGAGAAAATAATTCCAACAAAGAAGGGAAAAGTTCGCGATACAGATATATATTAAAAAAAAGTGTTTAATTATGTTAAGATAAAAAAAATCAATAAAATTGAATATATGATATAAAAGAATTTAAACCATACATTAATGCATCTCACTTTCTAGGTAATTAAATTCATGATAAATGGATTTTTGTATAAATGATAAGTTAAGAAAAAAAATAAAATTTTAAAATTGAACTTATATGAAAATATTTTTATTTGATAGTCTTTCAAGAAAAAAAAAAGAGTTTTTACCTATCGATAAAAATCTGGTCAGAATCTATGCGTGCGGACCTACGGTATACGACTATGCTCATATTGGTAATGCAAGAATGGCAGTTGTAACGGACCTTCTAGTAAGATTATTAAAGAAAAAGTTTAAAAAAATTTTATATGTATCTAACATTACAGATGTAGATGACAAGATAATTAAAGCATCAGAGGAATCAAAAGTTGCTATTAATGAAATATCGGAGAAATTTCATAAAATATATAACGAAGATATGTTGTCCTTAAATGTTATGCTTCCAAATATTCAGCCTAAAGCCACAGATTATATTAATGAGATGATTATTATGATCGAAAAGCTTATTAAAAATAAATGTGCATATTTGGCTAATGATCATGTAATGTTTAATGTTGAAAGTTATAAATATTACGGAACACTATCCCGTAGAAGTGTTGCAGATCAAATTGATGGTGCTAGAGTTGAAGTTTCCGATCATAAAAAGAATGCCAGAGATTTTATTTTATGGAAGCCAAGTCAAAAGAATCAACCTGGATGGCAATCTCCTTGGGGACGTGGCCGACCTGGTTGGCATATTGAATGTAGTGTTATGTCTCAAGAATGTTTGAAGACTCCCTTTGATATACATTGTGGCGGAGTTGATTTAACTTTTCCTCACCACGAAAATGAAATAGCCCAAAGTTGTTCAGCAATGCATCCAGATTCTGAACCTGAAAATTTTTGTAAATATTGGTTTCATAATGGATTTGTAACATTTAATGGTGAAAAGATGTCTAAATCACTTGGAAACATAAAATTGGTACACGATTTATTAAAAAAATACAGTGGTGAAACCATCAGATTAAGTCTACTGAGTGCTCATTACAGACAACCATTAAATTGGACTGAAGATATTTTGGAACAATCCAACATAACTTTGTCGAGAATAAAAAAAAAGCTTGATAAACAAGAAAATAAAAATGATCAGAGAATAAATATTTCTCGAAATGAATATTTTTATGAATTTCAACAAGCGCTTTGTGATGATTTAAATACTCCGAAAGCATTGAGTATTCTAAGTAAAATGATTAATACATTAAATAAAGCGTCAAATTCAGAGGTTGATCAAATTGCTTTTTCTGTTAATGAAATGTTGAAAATTCTTGGTTTAAATATAAGTTCAAATAAAAAAAAAGAATCCATCAACGAATCTATTGAAAAGTTAGTTAAAGAAAGAGATAGTGCTAGAAAAGAAAAAAATTTTGAAAGAGCTGATGAAATAAGGGATATACTTAGAAAAAAAAATATTGAGGTCGAAGATACCGAAAAGGGAACTAAATGGACAAAATTAAAATAAAAAATCCATTGATATTTTTATTAATTTTTCCGATAAAAATTTATCAATTTTTAATTTCTCCACTTATTGGACAAAATTGTAGGTTTGTCCCAACATGCTCTGAATATTGTCTGGAATCTATTAAAGAATATGGGTTATTAAAAGGTATATACCTGACTTTGTTGAGATTAAAAAAATGTCACCCTTTAGGTGAAAGTGGTTACGATCCAGTAAAAAAAGAAATAATGTTTAAAAAAGTTGATTTAAAAGATATCTTAAAGTTTAGACGAAGGTTTTTATATAAAAGCCTTCCAAAAGAATTATCAAAATATAAAGAAGATTATTTTAACAACACAAAACATTATGGGCTTTATATCGATAAAAAATTAATTTCTGGTTTAACTATAATTCGAAGAGAAGATAAAAATGGAGTCAGACAACCAGCGGTTCAGATCAGAGGTATGTTTACAATCGATGAAAAGTGTGGGGTGGGTAATGGCACTAACTTGATAGAAAACCTTGTAATGACTCTTAAAAAAGAAGGCGTAAAATATGTTTGGTGTAACTCGAGAATAAAAGCAATTGGGTTTTATGAGAAAAATAATTTTAAGAGAGCTAGTAAAGTGTTTGATATTAAATCGATAGGTAAACATATAAGATTAGAGAGACGGATATAGATGAATAATTTAAAAAAAATAAATGTTTTAGGCGAAAAGTTAATTGAATGTTCTAAAAAACCAATGACAGGTTATTTTAGGAACGGTTGTTGTGATTCATCTGAAAATGATTTTGGAAAACACATAATATGCGCTGTAATGAATGATAGATTTTTAGAATTTCAGCTTTTGAAGGGAAATGATTTAATAACACCGAAAAAAGATTTTAATTTTCCTGGTTTAAAAAAAGGTGATAAATGGTGTGTTTGTGCCAACCGATGGTATGAAGCTTATACAAACTCGTGTGCCACGTCAATTATTTTGTCTTCAACTCATATTGATGTTCTTAAGATGATTGATTTGAAAGTTTTAAAAAAGTTTGCAATAGATTTAAACTAAATTATTATCGTATAATGAAAAAACTGCTGATTATCTCTTCGACTTTAAACTCTAATTTTTTGTTATCAAATGACATCGAAAATTTTATAAAAAATAAAAAAGAATTTGAGAGTAAAATAATCTCTTTAGAAAACTTTAATTTACCATTATATACCCCAACGCTTGAAGAACGTTTTAAACAAGATATTTCTTTTCCTAAAAATATAGCTAAGATGAAGGACTTGATTTGTTCATCTAATGCCATGATTTGGTGTAGTCCAGAGTATAATGGTGGTATTTCACCTATATTAACTAATTCTATTGCTTGGATAAGTAGAGCGACCAAAGATTGGAAAGAGGGATTTAAGGACAAACATTCGCTTATTTGCACATCTTCAGGTGGTAATGGAAAAAATTTTATTAAAGGTTTTACCATTCAATTGGAATATTTAGGTTCTTTAGTTTTTAACCGTTCTCTAATTAAAACAAACTCAAATGATATAAGTGAATCCGATTTTAAAAATGTTCTAAATGATTTCTGCGAAAATATTTTAACAAAATAGTAAATAATTTATTTTTAAGTCGTTTATGAGTATGCAAGCTTGCTTTCCATTAACTGCAAAAAAGGGGTGGTAACACCCCTTTTTTATTTAAAGTAAAAAATATTTACTAATTCATGTATAAAAATTAATTTAAGTAATTAATTTAATGTCGATTCATTATAATTTTATTATGATAATTTAGTGTAAGGTATGTTGAAGAAGTTTGATTTGTTTGTCGTTGGTGGAGGATCAGGTGGTGTAAGAGCTGCAAGATATGCATCTTCTTTAGGTATCAAAACTGGATTAGCTGAAGGTTGGACATTAGGAGGTACCTGCGTAAATAGGGGTTGTATTCCAAAAAAAATTTATTCGTATGCATCGCATTTTAGCGAAGAGATCCAAATAATGAAATCATATGGTTGGAATTTAGGAAATAAAAATTTTAATTGGAACAAATTAGTAAGAAATAAGAATCAAGAGCTTAAAAGATTAAACTCTATTTATTTAAATTTACTGCAGAAGTCAAAAGTAGAAATTTTTAATAAATATGCTGAATTTCTTGACGAAAAAACCTTAAAAGTCGGAAACCTTAGAATTGAAGCAAAAAATATTTTAATTTCGGTTGGTACAAAACCTAAAAGAATTGGAATATGTTCTGAAAGAAATCTTATTTCTTCCGATGATGCGTTTAATTTAAAAAAACTTCCAAAAAGTATTTTAATTTTGGGTGGCGGTTATATTGCTGTCGAATTCGCGTCAATATTTAACGGACTTGGAGTGAATACTACTATCTGCATTCGAGGAGATAGAATTTTGAAAGATTTTGATTCTGAAATTTCATTCTACTTAATGAAACAAATGGAGCATAAAGGAATAAAATTCATCAAAGAAGACTTTCCCGTAAAAATTAAATATTTAAAAAATAAGTATCAAGTGATATTTAAAAAGAAAAAGTGTATTTTCAGCAATGTTATGGAGGCGACTGGGAGGGTTGCTAATCTTGAAAAGTTAAAAATTTCTAATACTTCAATCAAGTTAAACAAAAATGGTTCAATTATTGTCAATGACTATTTCGAAACTTCAACAAAAAACATATTCGCAATAGGTGATATTATAGATCGAGTTCAACTTACACCAGTTGCTATAGCTGAGGCAATGAATTTCGTTGATAACTTAAGATCAATAAAAAGAAAAAAATTTTATTATAATAATATTCCAACAGCTGTCTTCTCTAATCCAAATTATTCTTTTGTAGGTTACACAGAAAATCAAGCTAAATCTTTATTTAAAAAAGTTGGTATTTATAAATCAGAATTCAAACCTCTTAAACTATCTATGACTAATTTAAATGAAAAGGTTTTCTTGAAACTAATAATCAATGAATCAGATGACAAAATAGTAGGGTTACATTATATAGGAGATAATGCAGCAGAAATTGTTCAAGGATTCTCTGTAGCAGTTGTAAATGGGTTAACTAAATCTCAACTTGACAAAACAATAGGCATTCATCCTACAAGTGCTGAAGAAATAGTTACTCTTAAAAATAAAGAATAATAAGGATTTGATTTTAATTTATAAATTATTATAAAGTGAATATTATGAAAACTAATTGGGATCCAAACTCATGGAAAAATAAAGAAGCTCTTCACCAACCAAGATATGAAGATTCAAGTAAACTAAAAATTGTTACGAAAAAGATGAAAAATTTACCACCCCTTGTATTTGCGGGAGAAGTGAGGGAGCTAAAATGTGAGTTATCAAAATGTGTTGATGGAAATGGATTTTTACTTCAAGCTGGTGATTGCGCAGAGAGTTTTGCTGAATTTCATCCTAATTACATTAGAGATACTTTTAGAGTGATCATGCAAATGGCAGTAATATTATCTTTTGCCTCTGGTGTTCCGGTAATTAAGTTAGGTAGGTTGGCAGGACAGTTTGCTAAACCTAGATCTTCTCCTAAAGAAAAGATAGGAGATGTTGAGCTACCCAGTTATTTGGGTGACATGATTAATTGCATTGATTTTAACGAAAAATCTCGTAAGCCAGATCCAGAAAGAATGATCCAAGCTTATAATCAAGCTGCATCAACTCAAAATTTACTTAGAGCCTTTGCGTATGGTGGTTATGCAGATCTGTCAACTATTCAAAGTTGGAATCTTGACTTTGTTAAAAAATCAAAACAAGGATCAAACTTCAAAATCTTGGCTAATAGAATTTCTGAATGTCTAAATTTTATGAATGCTTGTGGAGTAAATAACCATAACGTTAGGCAGCTTTCTGAAACTAATTTTTACATTTCACATGAAGCACTTCTTTTACCATATGAGTCAGCATTTACTAGAGTTGATAGTACTAGTGGAGATTGGTACAATGTGGGGGCTCATATGTTATGGATAGGTGATAGAACAAGGGGTATTCAGAGTGCTCATGTCGAATTTTGTTCTGGTATAAGCAATCCTATAGGTATAAAAGTTGGTCCAACTACAAACCAAAATGAACTTAAAAATGTTATAAAAAAGATTAACCCAACTAATGAAAAAGGTAAAATCGTTCTCATTGTTAGAATGGGAGACAAATCAATTAAAAAACTATTTCCTCCAATTCTTCAAACAGTAACTAATTCAAAACTTAACGTTGTTTGGTCTTGTGATCCCATGCACGCTAATACAGAAAAAGCTAAAAGTGGTTTTAAAACCAGAATCTTTAAGAAAATATTATCTGAAGTAAATTCATTTTTTGAAATCCATAAATCACATGGTACATATGCTGGCGGCATTCACCTAGAAATGACTGGTCAAAATGTTACTGAATGTATGGGAGGAATGCAGAAAATTTCCGATAAAGATTTAAGTAGTAGATATCATACCCACTGTGATCCAAGATTAAATGCTTCACAATCAATCGAGCTTGCTTTCCAAATTTCGTCTCTTTTAAAGAAAATAAAATAATGGATGGAGATAAGTTATAAAAATCTTAATTTCTCAAAAAAATACAACTGTGGGCGATATTGAGGGGAATTTTAGAATACTTGAAAAATCATTCAATACTGCATGTGCAAAGAATTGTGATTTTTTCTTAACTCCTGAATTATCTCTTACAGGTTATCCCCCACAAGATCTTTTGTTAAGAAAAGACTTTATAAAAAAAATCGAAAAATATAAAAAAAAATTAATTAATTTAACAAAAAAAAGAGAAACCATTTTTTCTCTTAGTGTACCAGTTTATCAAGATGGACAACTTGTTAACTCATTATTATTAATAAAATCAGGAAAAATTTTATACACGTATGAAAAAATGAATCTTCCAAATTACGGGGTCTTCGATGAGAAAAGATACTTCAATTCGAAAGGAAAAAAAAAAGCATTAGATTTCAAAAAAAATAAAATAGATTTTTTAATATGCGAAGATATGTGGTCTGAGGACTTTGAAAATTACTCATCAAAACATAGTTTGGATTTCATAATTATTATTAATGCATCCCCTTTTGAATTTGGAAAATTTGATTTAAGAAAAAAGCTGGCTTTTAAAAGGGCAAAATATTTTAATGCCAAATTAATATATGTAAATTTAGTTGGTGCTCAAGATGACCTTGTATTTGACGGCGGGTCTTTTGTGATGGAGAAAAATGGAAAAATAATCTCACAACTCCCTTTTTTTAAAGAGTCTGATCAAGTTATTGATTTTCAACAAATTAAAAAAAAAAAATATACGAAAGAAAATAATCTTTCACTTTTGTATAAAGCTTTGGTCACTGGTCTAAAAAATTATATGTCAAAAAATGGATTTAAATCTGCTACTTTGGGATTATCTGGTGGGATTGATTCAGCCTTAAGCCTAGCAATTGCTGCAGATTCAATTGGACCAGAAAACATCTTCTCCTTTTTTTTACCATCTTTATTTACAAGCCAAAGTAGCAAAACTGATGCTTTAGATATGTCAAATTATATTGGAGTTAAAACCCAAGAAATTTCTATTGAGAAACTCAGAAAAAGCGTTTTGTCTCACCTTAATCCAATTTTTAAAGATCTCGAGGAGGAGGTGACTGAAGAAAATATTCAGTCAAGGTTGCGTGGCTTGATCTTAATGGCAGTATCTAATAAATTTAATTCTCTTTTAATTACAACCGGCAATAAATCTGAACTAGCTGTTGGTTATTCAACTTTATATGGAGATATGTCTGGTGGGTATTCTATTTTAAAAGATGTTTATAAAACAAAAGTTTTTGAATTGAGTAATTGGAGGAATGAGAATATAGCAGACGAATTTAAAGTAAAACAAATAAAAGTTATCCCCGAAAATATAATAACAAAAGAACCATCTGCAGAATTAAAATTTAATCAAATTGATAAAGACTCTTTGCCACCATATCATATTTTAGATAGGATATTAGAATTACTTATAGATGAAAATAGCGACTTGAAATCTATAATAAAACAAGGCTTTTCTAAAAAGTTAGTGAATAAAATTTGGTTGATGGTAAAAAATTCAGAATTTAAAAGATATCAAAGTGTCATTGGACCAAAAGTTTCAAAAATGTCCCTTTCATTAGATAGAAGATTCCCGCTAACAAATAAATTTAATTTAGATTGATGTTGAGATTTGCACCTAGTCCCACAGGTTTGCTTCACATGGGCAATGTGAGGGTCGCTTTATTAAACTACTTTTATGCAAAAAAAAATAATTTAAGTTTTTTTCTCAGAATTGATGATACAGATCAAGAGAGATCTAAAAATGAGTTTGTAGATTCAATTTTTAACGATTTAAAGTGGTTGGGCATTGATTTTAAAAACTTTATCAAACAATCTGAAAGAACTTCAAAATATAAAGACATATTTAATTTTTTAAAAAAAAAAAACTATATCTATCCTTGTTTTGAAACAGCGCAAGAGCTTTCACTTAAAAGAAAAATTTTATTGAAACAAGGAAAACCCCCTATATATGATCGGTCTTCCTTAAAGTTGAACGCTGATAAAATTCAATCTTTTATTGTGTCTGGCAAAAATCCTCATTGGCGTTTAAAGTTAGATGATCAACCTTTAGAATGGGAAGATCTAGTTCACGGGAAAATACGTTTCAATAATTTATCAGTCTCTGATCCAGTTGTATTTAGATCTGACGAAATGCCACTGTTTACTATAACCTCTGTTGTAGATGATGCAGATTTGAATGTTTCTCATATATTAAGAGGAGATGATCATATTACTAATACAGCTGCACAAATAAAGTTATTCAAACTTATAAAGGCTGAGATACCAAGTTTTGGACACTTCCCACTTTTAAAATCTAAATCAGGTAAAGATTTATCAAAAAGATCCGATTCGTTTTCTATAAAAGATTGTAGAAAAAAAAAGTTTTTTAATACTGTTATTGTCAATTATTTAAATAAGCTTGGCACAAGTTCTTCATTAGAAGAAATTGAAGAATTTGATAGTTTAATAGAAAATTTTGATTTGAAAAAATTTTCAAAAAGCTCAGTTTTTTTTAATCCTAAAGAAATTGAGAGATTAAATTCAAAATATATTAAAGATCTTGATTTTATAAAAGTAAAAGAAAATTTTAACTCTGAATTTAGTGATGTTTTCTGGAAAATAATTAGATCAAATATAGATACAATTGATGATGCTCAAAATTGGTTTGATTTGATTAATTTGGAGTTTAAGATTTCAGATAGGGTGATTTTAGAAAAAAATCTTAAAAGTTTGATATTAAAATGTGTTCCAGATAAAGTTGATGGAAATTTTTGGTCGAAGTGGACTCAAAGTATTTTAAAAAATTGCGATATCAAACCAAAATATTTGTACATTACACTGAGAGAAATTTTAACGGGAAAAAAATTTGGACCTAGTATGAATGATCTGCTTACATTAATGAAGAAAGATGTGATCATCAAAAGAGTGGAAACAAACTGTGAAGAAAAAGATTAAACTATATGATAGCACTCTTAGAGACGGTGCACAAACAAGGGGAGTTAATTTTAGTTTAGATGATAAGATTAAAATTATGACCATTTTAGATGAAATTGGTATAGATTACATCGAAGGAGGTTGGCCGGGTGCCAACCCAACTGATGATCAATTTTTTAGCTCTATTCCAAAATTAAAAAATTCAAAAGCTGTAGCATTCGGTATGATGAGAAAATCTGGAAAAAGGTCAAAAAATGATGCCGGTCTTAATGCCGTATTGAATGCCGGCGTTTCTTCAGTTTGTCTGGTCGGCAAGTCGTGGGATTTTCATGTGAAAAATGCTTTGAAGATTTCGCTTGATGAAAATTTGGATATGATTTCCGATACAATTTCATATGCATGCAAAAAAGTCGACGAAGTTTTATTTGATGCAGAGCACTTCTTTGATGGTTATAAAAATAATCAAGAATATTCTTTAAAGTCAGTAAAAAGGGCGTTTACTTGTGGAGCAAAATGGATTATTTTGTGTGATACAAATGGTGGAACTCTTCCACACGAGTTAGATGACATTCTCCGTGATGTAAAAAAAATTATACCTGAGGATAATTTGGGAGTACATTTTCACAACGACACGGATAATGCAACTTATAATTCAATTCAATCTGTTAGAAGTGGAGTTTCACAAATTCAAGGTACATTTAATGGTTTAGGCGAAAGATGCGGGAATGCAAATCTTATTAATGTAGCAGCTAATTTAGCTTTAAAAATGGGATATGGATTTAATTTAAAAAAATTAAATAAACTTACTAAAACCAGCAGATTTATTGACGAAACCCTTAATAGAGAATCTTCTAGAAATTTACCATTTGTGGGATCAGCTGCATTTGCTCATAAAGGAGGTTTACACATTTCAGCAGTAGAAAAAGACCCAAAATCCTATGAACATATCGATCCTAGTGAGGTAGGAAATGAGAGAGTTTTAGTTGTTTCCAACCAATCAGGAAAAAGTAATATAATTAATAAATTAAAGAAATATGGTATTGACATATTTGGAAAAAAAAAAAAAATTGAAAGCTTTTTAGAAAAATTAAAGAAACAGGAGTTTCTTGGATATGCTTATGATGGAGCAGAAGCTAGTTTTGAACTATTAGCAAAAAGAGAATTTCAGAAATTTAAAGAATTCTATAGTTTAGAGAGTTTTAAGGTTTCAGATGAAAAAAGAAGAAATAATCTAAATAAGTTTGTTCCTTTTTCTGAGGCGAGTGTGAAAATATATGTCGATAAAAAAGAATTTTATAGTGCTGCCGAAGGTAATGGACCAATCCATGCTTTAGATATGGCACTGAGAAATGCTCTAACAAAGTTTTATCCTAAAATCAAAAAATTAAATTTGGTTGATTATAAGGTAAGGATTTTAACTCCTCAAGATGGAACTAAGGCATTGGTAAGGGTAAGGGTTGAATCTAAGAATCAGAATTTAAGTTGGTCAACAATAGGAGTTTCATATAATGTAATAGATGCATCATATATAGCGTTGCATGACAGTATCACATATCATCTATTAAAATCTAAGTAAAATGGTCAAATTTTCAATACCAGAAATTATTCTGGTAAATACTCAGATACCTGAGAATCTTGGTGCAACTGCCAGAGCTATGCTTAATTTTAAACTCTCGAAACTAAGATTGGTGTCTCCTTGCTTTGACATTAACAACGAAAAGATTTTACCTCTATCAGCTGGTGCAACTAAAGTTCTTAAAGGCATCAAAAATTTTAAATCGTTTGAGGAATCTATCAAAGATTTTAATATTCTGATTGCGACTACAAATAGAATGAGATCCATTAAGAAAAAACAAATAAATTTTAAAAATCTAAACAAAAAAATAAAAAATTCTGCAAATAAAGTTGGAATTGTTTTTGGTCCTGAGAAAAGTGGACTTGATAATAATCATATTTCGATGTGCGACTTTGCTTTGAGAATAGATTCAAATCCGAATTTTTCATCTCTTAACTTGTCACATGCTGTATCTTTAGTCGCATATGAGATAATGAAGGGAACAAAGATGACAGAAAACAAAATACATAAAAATGTCAATAGCGATAAAGAAATAGTATATGCTCCAAAAACAGAACTACTGAACTTTTTTTCAATATTGGAATATCATCTCGAGGAAACAAATTTTTTTTTAGTTAAAGAAAGAAAAAAAGTAATTGTTCAAAAAATAAGAAGTATTTTTAATAGATTGGAACCCACTTCAAATGATATTTCAACCTTGTTAGGAATAATTAAAAGTCTAAGAAAAAACAATCAAAAGTAAATTGACATACAAGAAATTAAAAGTATATTCCCATCATATGACAAGAATTCTAAAATCTAAATACAAGGTTGATAGACGCTTAAAATGCAACTTGTGGGGCAGACCAAAAAGCCCTTTTAACAGAAGAGATTATCCTCCTGGTTTAAACGGTCAGAATAGAAAAAAAAAACCTTCAGATTTCGCAATTCAGTTGATTGCAAAACAAAAACTAAAGTGTCATTACGGCTATATCACAGAAAAGCAATTTAGAAATATTTTTTTCAAAGCTTCTTTGATAAAAGGAAATACCAGTGAAAATTTAATTGAATTGCTAGAAAGACGTTTAGATGCAACCGTTTACAGGATGAAATTTGCAACTACAATTTTTGCAGCTCGGCAATTCGTCAGCCATGGTCATATTTTAGTTAATGGAAATAAAGTTACAATTGCATCCTATACATTAAGAGACGGAGATGTCGTGCAAGTAAAAGAGAAGAGTAAGGAAATTCCTGTTTTATTGGAAGCAATAAGTTCCACGGAAAGAGAAACTCCGCAATATTTATCGGTTGATTATGATAAGCTTAAAGGCACATTCCTTAAAGGTCCTAAACCTGACGAGGTCCCTTATCCTGTCATTATGGAGCCAAATCTAGTTATTGAATATTACTCTAGATAATTATTTGTGACAGCTATACCAAAATTAATGTTAAGTTAGCAACATCTGTTGTTTAGATATGTCATTAAGTGCTCTTATAATTGCGAGAAATGAAGAAGACAAAATCAATAATACTCTAGATTCGTTGTCTTTTGCAGATGAAATTATTGTTGTTTTGGATCGATCAACAGATAAAACTAAACAAAAATCAAAAAAATATACAAATAAAATATATGAAGGTTCTTGGATATCTGAAGACAAAAGAAGAAACTATGGTATTTCAAAATGTAAATCTGAATGGATTTTAGAAGTTGATGCAGACGAAGTTTTAAATAAAAATTTAGAAATTGAAATAACAAAAAGGATTAATAGAAATGAGGCTGATTTTTTTTATATTCCTTTAGTCAATTATATTGGTAAAAAGAAAATCAATAAAGGTTGGATGGCATGTTTAGCTCCAGATGGCAAGTTTTGTTTGTTTAAGAATGGATGTAAAAAATGGAAGGAAGGACTTGTGCATCCTGATTATATTCTTTGCGGAAAAAAAGGTACTCCACTTAGTAATAAAATTGATCATTATATGTCTAAAAATATCTCTGATTTACTAATAAGATTCAATAAAAATACAAGTTTATATGCTAAAGAATTGGATTTAAAAAAAATTGAAAGGCTTTTATCGATTAGGAAAATTTTCTCGAGATTTTGCAAATCTTATATTTTTAGAGGAGGGATTAAAAATGGAGGAATTGGAATATTGATAGGTTTATTATGTGCAATTTATCCATACGTATCTGCTGTTAAGCACAAAGATAAATAAATTCAGTCACTCTTTTTTTGTAAATTTTATTTTTTTTTCTTCCAGAAGTCCCTCAATTTCTTGATTTTCAAGCATCTCTTTCAAAATATCAAAGCCTCCAATAAATTCTTTTTTAATATAAATTTGAGGGATTGTTGGCCAATCTGAATAAGATTTAATGCCCTCTCTCAGTTCTAAATCTTCTAAAACATTATAACTTTTATAATCAATCTCGAAATAATTTAGAATACCAACTACATTGGCTGAAAAGCCACATTGAGGAAAATCGGGTGTCCCTTTCATGAAAAGAACAACTTCATTATTTTCTATAATTTCATTAATTTTTTTATCAATTTCTTTCATTTTGACCTTTCATTAGATTTCAGATGTGGTTAGCATGAGTGCATGAAGTGTAGTACCCATATGAGAACCTATTGCGTTATAAACGATCTTATGTTGATTTATTTTAGATAATCCTTTAAATGACGAAGATACTATTTTTGCATGATAGTGATTGTTATCACCTTTGATATCCTCAATTTCAATAATAGCATCGGGTATTTCTTTTTTAATTAAAATTTTTATTTCTTCTGGGCTTAGTGTCATTTTTGTACAAATCTTTTAAACCATTTACTATTATAATTTATAAGCTTTTTTACAGAAATTTCAAATTGATTTATTAAACTAAAATTATTTCCACTTACAATAGCTATTTCGCTAGTTTTAACTCTATTTTTATTAGCTACTTTTTTAAATTTTTTTCCATCATTCACAATGACAAGATACCTTGATTGATCTTCACCAAAACACCAATTAATATGTTTCTTAACACTTTTTGGAATTTTTATTTTAATTCCCTTTTTATTTACAATTACCAATTCCGCAAGTGCAATTATAATTCCACCTTCTGAAATATCATGACACCCAGTTACTAAAGAATTATTTTTTCTTATTAGATTTTTTATAAATAATCCATATTTCAATTCTTTATTCAAATTTAACGGTGGAGGTTTTCCAGTATAAATATTATTTACTTTATTGTATTCTGATAATTCAAGATGTGCTGATTTATCGCCAACTAAAAATATTTTATCTCCATCATTTATTTTTAAACATTTTGCATAAGATAATTTTTTTATAAGGCCAACCCCACCTATAACAGGTGTTGGAAAAATCGCCTTTTTGTTGGTTTCATTATATAAAGATACATTTCCTGAAACAACAGGATATCGGAGGGCTTTGCATGCCTTTCTAATTCCTTCAATAGCCTGTTTTATTTCATACATTATTTCTTTTTTTTTCTGGATTACCAAAATTTAGATTATCTGTAATGGCAATTGGTTCAGCACCTGTTGAAATTAAATTTCTCCATGATTCAGCAACACCTATCGCTGCGCCTAACTTTGGGTCTGAATAACAATATACAGGGTTGCAGTCACAAGTAATAGCAATCGCCTTATTAGAATTATGAATTCTCACAACTGCAGCATCTGCTTGCCCAGATGAAAAAACTGTGTCACACATAACGAATCTATCATATTGATTATATAACCATTCTTTTGACGAGTGGTTTGGGCTTGATATAATTTTTATTAATGCATCTTTAATTGAAAGAGAATTTATCTTTCCTTTTTTATTTATAATTTTTTTAAATCTTTTTATTTTTTTTGATGGTCTATTATATTCTGGTGCCAAGTCAGCTAGTGGTTTTATTGGAAGTATTCCAACAATCTTCTTTTTGAAATATATTTCCATATTACCACTATCTGTTAATTTTCCAATTTCTACTGCATCCAAGCCCCATTTTTTAAAAATATTGATTGTGAGTTCTTTTTTAGATGGTTTAATGATCATCAACATTCTTTCTTGAGTTTCTGATAACATCATCTCGTATGGTGTCATTTTTTCTTCTCTGCATGGAATATTATCAAGGTAAAGTTTTACGCCACAAGACCCTTTTGATGCCATCTCAAATGAAGAAGATGTTAATCCTGCCGCGCCCATATCCTGAATTGCTATAATGGCGTCTTTCTGCATCAACTCCTGACATGATTCTAATAAAAGTTTTTCCATAAAAGGATCACCTACTTGAACTTGTGGTCTATTAGAGCTTGATTTATCGTCAAATTCTGCAGATGCCATTGTTGCACCATGAATTCCATCTCTACCAGTCTTTGACCCAACATAAAAAATAGGATTCCCAATGCCTTTAGCTGTTGAATAAAAAATTCTATTTTTTTTTACCAAACCAACACACATTGCATTTACCAAAATATTTTTGTTATATGAATCATGAAAATAACATTCTCCTCCTACTGTTGGAATTCCGACACAGTTACCATAATCACCAATTCCTTTAACAACTCCAGTTAGTAAATTTTTAGTTTTAGTGTATTTTGGTGAGCCAAATCTCAATGAATTTAGATTGGCAATTGGTCTTGCACCCATAGTAAATACATCTCGCATTATGCCTCCAACTCCTGTAGCTGCACCTTGATAAGGTTCAATAAATGAAGGATGATTGTGACTCTCCATCTTAAAAACAATTGCATCATTATCGTCTATATCAATAATTCCAGCATTTTCGCCTGGACCGCATATAACTCGTCTACCATTTGTTGGAAGAGTTTTTAACCATTTTTTTGTTGATTTATAAGAACAATGTTCGCTCCACATTACTGAAAAAATCCCAAGTTCTAATAAATTAGGTTCTCTTTTTAGAATTTTTTGAATTAAAATATATTCATCATTAGAAAGACCGTGGTTTGAAACTATTTCCTTTGAAATTTTCGTCATATGATTGTTTTTAAACCATTAAAAAAAAGAATTCCATCTTGACATTCAAAAGTATTTATTGACCTTTCTGGATGTGGCATTAGTCCTAAAATATTTTTCTCTTTATTACAAATACCGGCAATATTTTTTAAAGATCCATTAGGGTTATTTTTTTTGTTAATTTTTCCATTTTTTGAACAATATCTAAAAATGATTTGGTTGTTATCTTCAAGTTCTTTGAGTGAATTTTCTGATGTATAAAAATTTCCTTGAGCATGTGCAATTGGAAATTGGACAATATTTTTTTGAAAACTTTTTGTAAAAATTAAATTGGTATTTTCAATCTTTAGAAATGATTCTTTGCAAACAAATAGTTGATTTTGGTTGTTAATTAAAGTTCCATTAAGAAGACCGCATTCTGTCAGAATTTGAAAGCCATTACAAATCCCAACTATCGGAACACCTTTATTTGCCAATCTAATTACTTCTTTTATTGAATTTGATTTAGTTGCTAAAGCACCTGATCTTAGATAATCTCCGTAAGAAAAACCACCAGGTATAAAGATCATTTCACATTTCTGAATTACAGAATCATCATGCCAAACATAATTTACATTAACATCCATATGATTTTCAATTGCTACCTTCAGATCTCTGTCACAATTTGACCCAGGAAATATAATTATTGAAACAATTTTTTTTGACACTTATTATTTTTTAATTATTTTAAAATCTTCTATTACGGGGTTGGAAAGAAGGTCTTCACTAATCTTCTCTATTTCTTCCAGGTCTTTTTTTGATTTTTTAATTTCGATGTCAAAAAACTTCCCCTTAGATAAGTTTTGGATTGACTTGATTCCCATATTTCTAATTGTTTTTTTTATTGCTTCTGATTCAGGATCAAGTATCCCCTTTTTAAAATTTATATATACTCTATATATCATTTTTAATGACTTTCTTAAATTCACTTTCAGACAAAACACCTAATCTGTATGCGACCTCTTTATAGGCTTTATCAACTTCTCCTAAATCTTGCCTAAACCTATCCTTATCTAACTTTTTATTTGTATTAAGATCCCAAAGTCTGCAGTTATCAGGACTTATTTCGTCTGCGAGTATGATACTAATTTCATCATTTTTCCAATATCTCCCAAATTCTAATTTAAAGTCAACTAGTCTAATATTAAGTGAGAAAAAATATCCAGTCAGAAAATCGTTAATTCTAGAAGATAATGCAATAATTTCTTCAAGTTCTGAAGGTGAGGCCCATTCAAACACAACAATGTGTTCTTCAGAAATTATAGGATCATTCAGTTCGTCATTCTTTAGATAAAACTCTATTATAGGTCTTGATAATAGTTTTCCTTCTTTAATTCCTAATCTTTTAACTAAAGACCCTGTTGCAATATTTCTTACAACGACTTCTATGGGAATAATATCAAGTTTTCTTATTAATTGTTCCCTCATGTTTATTCTCTTAATAAAATGAGTGGGGACATTAATATCTTTTAGTCTGGTCATAATTAACTCAGATATGAAATTATTTAGCACACCTTTACCAGGAATTTGTGCTTTCTTTTTATTATTAAAAGCCGTTGCATCATCTTTAAAATATTGGATTAATGTGTCTTGATCTGGCCCCTTGTAAAGTATTTTAGCTTTTCCTTCGTATATTTTTTTTTTATTCATTATTTTAAAACTCTATCATATATAACATCAATATTTTTAAGGAAGCATTTTAAATCAAAAATCCTATTTATTTCATTAACACTTAATAAAGATCTAACCTCTTTGTCTTTTTTAAGAAGTATTTTGAAATCTGCATTATCGTTCCAAGATTTTAGTGCAACTTTCTGTACAATTTTGTATGCTCTTTCTCTCGAAATATTTTTGTTTATAATTTCCAACATAACTTTTTGAGAATTAAACAGACCATTTGTTTTTTTTAAATTTCTTTGCATCATTTTTTTATCGACCACTAAATTCTTTATTATATTTTGCATTCTATTAATTGCGAAATCTGTCAGAACTAAGGTATCAACACCGAGTGTTCTTTCAACTGAAGAATGAGAGATATCTCTTTCATGCCATAGAGATATATTTTCCATAAAAGGAATACAACTTGACCTTATAACTCTTGCCAAACCTGTTATATTTTCACTAAGAACAGGATTTTTTTTATGTGGCATTGCTGACGAACCTTTTTGATCTTTTGAAAAAAACTCTTCAACTTCTCTTAACTCACTTCTATGAAGATGTCTTATTTCAATTGCTAGATTTTCAAGAGAAGAAGCAATAAGAGATAAAGATGAAAAAAATTGAGCATGTCTATCCCTCGGAATTACTTGAGTGGCAACATCTTCAGATTTTAAATTGAGTTTCTTTGCTACATAATTTTCTATCTCAGGATCAATATTTGCATAAGTTCCTACTGCTCCTGATATACTACAAACTGAAATTTCATTCTCTGCCTTTGACAACCTTTTAAAATGTCTTTCAAATTCGCAGAATCTACCCAACATCTTAAGACCAAAAGTAGTAGGCTCTGCAAAAATCCCATGACTTCTTCCTATACATGCTACATCTTTAAATTCTAAAGCCTTGGTTTTAAGATTTAAAATTAATTTTTTTAATTCTTTTTTTATGATTTTACATGATTGTTTTAGTTGAATAGAGAAGGCTGTGTCTATTATATCTGAAGATGTAACTCCTTTATGAATAAATCTAGAATCTTCTCCGACATTTTCTGCTATGTTTGTAAGAAATGCTATAACATCGTGTTTAACTTTTTTTTCGATTACGTCTATTCTATCAACATCAAATTTTGCGTTTTCTTTTATTTTTCTTAAAGAATCCATTGGAATCTCTCCTTTTTTAGAAAGAGCTTCACAAATAAGGATTTCAATTTGCAGCCAAATACTAAATTTATTTTCTGGTTCCCAAATTTTTGAAATTTCTTTTCTTGTATAACGTGGAATCATTTTAACTAATACGGTGGATATTTAAATTTTTTTTGGGAAAGCGTAAATATTTCAAATCCATTTTTCGTAACACCAATTGTATGTTCAAATTGTGCAGATAATGACTTATCTGAAGTTACAGCTGTCCAGCCATCAGAAAGAATTTTCACTTTATAATCTCCTATATTAATCATAGGTTCTACGGTAAAAAACATTCCCTCTTTAAGTTCTTCCCCCTCACCTGATTTTCCAAAGTGTAAGACACTAGGTTGGTCATGAAAAACTTTTCCTAACCCGTGACCACAAAAATCTCTTACTACAGAATAGTTCTTTTTTTCTGCAAAAGTTTGTATTGCATGACCAATGTCACCAAGTGTGCTTCCTGGTTTTACAGTTTCGATTCCTTTCATCATTGCTTCATAGGTCGTTTCAACAAGTTTTCTAGCTTTTAGCTTAACTTTACCAACATAAAACATTCTACTGCTGTCTCCATGCCAACCATTTAGTATCGGTGTAACATCAATATTTAAAATATCTCCGTCTTGTAATACTTTATCTCCTGGAATTCCATGACAAACAACATGGTTAACTGATGTACAAACGGACTTTGGAAACCCTTTGTAATTTAAAGGAGCCGGAAAAGCTCCTCTCTTTACCTGAAAATCATGACAAATATCATTTATTTCTTGTGTTGAGATACCTGGCTTAATAAAGTCTGTTATATAGTCTAGACATTCTGAAGCTAATTGCCCTGCTTTTCTCATAAATTCGAATTCATCTTTTGTATGTAATTTGATAGTATTATTCATTAAGAAGAGATTATATTAAAAAACTTATAACTAAGAGTAAATGTTAAATGAAAAAAAAAAGAAAATCATCAGGAATAATTATAATAGGAAATGAAATACTATCAGGAAAGACTCTCGAAACCAATTCTAATTTTATGTGTAAGGAGCTATTTAATATCGGTATCTCGTGTAATCAGATTAGAATTATAAAAGATAACAAACAGGAAATTATAGACAATGTAAATTTATATAGAAAAAGATATGATTATGTTTTTACTTCTGGAGGTATAGGGCCAACTCATGATGATATTACATCAAGCTCAATATCAAGTGCATTCGACCAAAAATTAATTTTAAATAAAGAGGCAAAAAAAAGAATTTCCAAACATTATCTTGATGATGTATTAACAGATGCGCGGCTTAAAATGGCATATCTTCCTGAAAAAGCAGGTTTGATAGATAATCCTGTTAGTGTGGCACCTGGATTTTTTTTAGAAAATGTTTATGTGTTTCCAGGAGTTCCAAGAATCCTTCAAGTGATGTTTAAGGAACTAATTAAAGATTTAGATGAGGGATTAAGATACTATAAGAAAACTGTTTCAACAATTCTTTCAGAAGGATTGATTGGTGACTTCATCGAAAAAGTACAAAAAAAATTTCATTATCTTGAAATAGGAAGTTACCCTTACTTTAAAAAAAACTCTTTTGGAGTGTCTTTAGTAATAAAAGGAGAAGATGAGAAAAAAGTATTGGATGCCTGTGAAGAAATTTATAAATACATTGATTTAAGGCATGGGAAACCTGAAATTTTTTAATTTTCTTTCACTTGTTTTGAAAAAACTTCTTCAACTATATTTTTAAAATTTTTTTCCATCCACAAATGTAAAATTTTTTTAAATTGAATTTCTATTGAGCTTGACTCGTTAATTTTATTATTATGGAGTCTTGTATTAAAATATAAATTTTCATTATTAAGTTTTGATGTTTTAAATTCATTAAAAAGATGGTTTTTAAGCTTCTTTTCTAATTCATCAACGATATTTTGTTTTTTTTCAACAAAATTAAAGTTCATAATATTTTCATCATTTGTTTTTTTTCTATCTATCAATTCAGTGCCTGATAATGAAAAATTTCTTTTTGTAGCATTTTGAAGAGTATTTTGAATATTTTTTTCATATTCAACTTTTGCTTCATTTACCAAACTAAAAATAGAAATTAAAAGTTCTTCTATCGATTTTTTTTTATCCATAATAAAAATTCATAAAATTTTAAATTTTATTATACATTAACTAGGTTAAGAAGGTAAATTATTTGATTTATAAATTTAAGGTTAGAGTTACTAAAGTTTATAATTCTATGATATACCATACTTATATGATAGAAATTCCAAATGAAATTATACCTTATGCCTTGATCTTAATATTAACGATATTTTGTTTGGCATTAAAAAAATCAAATAAAACTCAATTTAAAGACAACGAACTTGAAACAATATTAGATTTAAAAGAAGATGATAAAAGAAAGTTGCTGGAAAAAGCTGAAAGTAGGCTTTACGCCTTAAAGGATTTGTATAAACAAGAATTAATAGATGATAAAATTTATCTAAAGAAAACAGAAATGATTGCATCAAATTTAAGTAATGAAATAGGTAAAGATATTATGGAATTACCAGACTTACATCAAAAAATTATTTTCAATGATTTGAAAACAGAAATTAAAAAAAAAGTAGAGTATGATAAAAATAAAAATGTCAAAACAGATATTGATAATTTAATATCTGCAGTTGATAAAAAAATTAAACATGGGATTCTTAATGAAGAAAAGTAATTCAGAAATTTTAAATAGAGTAAAGAATATTGTTTCCGAAAAAAATGAAAATATTTCGAAGGTTAAAAAATTTAAAACTGAATCACTTGAAAATGTCATCGACTTAGAATTAAAATCATGGATTGAGAATAATGCTGAGAGAATTGCTAGAGAGATAATTTTACATGAAGTAAAAAAACTTTTTAAATGAAATATTTATTAATGTTTTTTCCTTGATACATAATCTTTTATAATTAATATAAGCTTCTTAAATAAAATAATTTTTTGATTTTAATTTGCGAGCGTGCTGAAATTGGTAAACAGACAGGACTTAAAATCCTGCGGGTGGCAACACCCTTGTGGGTTCAAGTCCCACCGC
>MDTB01147975.1_pt1 | contig 56343 bp, 53 predicted proteins | sample 811161 | NCBI WGS metagenome assembly MDTB01 (sample SAMN05326650, study PRJNA326480) | marine metagenome | isolation source: seawater | place: Mediterranean Sea | collected 2009 | reverse complement strand
TTACCTTCAATTCCTTTTTGAAACTCAGCTAATAAACTTGCTACGTCAGCCATAATTTTACTCCATTCATTATTTAAGAATGGCAATAAAAACAATTTACTTTATATATGTCAACATCAAATTTATAAATTGATTATGAAAAAACCTATTTTCTGGGAAAAAGCAAAAAAAGAATTAATTAAAAAAGACAAAAGATTAGGAAATATTATAAAAAATTATCCTAAAGATTTTTTATTTTCCAAATCTGATCCATTTTATACTTTAGCAAGGTCAATTATTGGTCAACAAATCTCGGTGAAGGCTGCACAAGCAGTTTGGGATAGGTTTGAAAATAAAATAAGAAAAGTTACTCCAAAGAATGTTGCTAATTTGCATTTTATGAGCATGAAATCTTGTGGATTATCTAAACAAAAGATTTCATATTTAAAGTCGCTTTCTGATGCATTTTTAAAGAAGAAAATAAATCAAAAAAAGTGGGAGAAACTTACAGATGAAGAAATTATTAGTGAGTTAGTATCAATCAAAGGAGTGGGAAGATGGACGGCTGAAATGTTCCTTATCTTTAACCTTTGTCGCCCAGATATTTTTCCTGCTGATGATTTAGGGGTTATAAGAGGGATTTGCAAATGCTATGATTTGAATTATCCTATAGATAAAAATACTGCTACAATAATGTCTGAAATATGGAAGCCATACAGATCTGTTGCAACATGGTATTTTTGGAGAAGCCTAGACCCAATACCTGTAGAATATTAGTATGAGCAAATTAAGTTTTACCTATGCTTCAAAATCAGAGCATAACTTTGCTCAACGTCTAATAATAAAGACAATTGAGTCTCTTACAGGTAAAAAAAAATTAGAGAAGTTATACCAAAATTATTCCGTCAATAAACGAAACCCAAAGAGTTTCTGGACAGATATTCTTTATGAAATGGATATTAAAGTTATAAATAAATCACATAACGAATTTATCATCCCACAAAAGAAGCCTCTATTAGTTATCGCTAATCATCCTTTTGGAATTATTGATGGCTTAATCTTATGCTCCTTAATATCGAAAGTCAGAGATGATTTTAAAATAATGACTCACGAGACACTTCAATTTTTACCTCAATTGAAGCAATTTATTCTACCAGTTGATTTCAGTGGCAAAACTAAAGAATCAAAGATTCTAAATATTCAAACAGCAAAAGCAGCAAAAGAGCATCTTTGTAATAATGGAGTTGTTATTATTTTCCCTTCGGGAGGGGTTTCGGTTGCTAAAAGCCTTAAATCTCAAGCAATTGACGATGAATGGAAATTATTTCCTGCAAAACTTATCCATCAAACTAAGACAGATGTTCTTCCTATCTATTTTGACGGAAAAAATGGATTCTTATTTCATTTTTTTGCTGCAAAAATGAAAAATCAAACCCTCAAATATTCTTCGTATATACATGAGACAAGAAAAAAAATTGGTAAAGAAATTTGTATTTATTCAGGAAATTTAATAAATTACAAAGAAATTGAAAAAATAAAAGAAAGAGCTGAATTAACAAATTATTTAAAAAATATTACTTATAATTTGAAAAATAAAAATTGAAGGTATGTTGCTACTTTTATATATTCTTAAAATAATAGATATAATGTTATTAAGTTACTTTCTATAAACGTAAGACTTATCTATGAATATAAATAAATTAAAAATAATTTCTTTTTATAAATTTATTCAAATAAAAAACCCTAAAACAATTAAATCATCTTTGGATTTTTTTATAAAAGATAAAATACTAAGAGGAACAATTTTGTTGGCTCATGAGGGAATTAATGCCACAATTTCTGGAGGTGAGATTGACTTGAAAGATTTAATAAAACAAATAAAGATCTTATTAAAAAATGATGATTTTGATATAAAGATAAATTTTGTTGAATTTTTACCTTTCAATAAAATGAAAGTAAGAGTAAAGAAAGAAATCGTTTCTCTTGGAAAAAAAAGTATTGATGTTCCCAAATACACTGGAAAATTTATCTCTCCAGAAAATTGGAATAATCACATTAAAGGGCAGAATGTTAAATTGATTGATACACGCAATGAATATGAATTTAACATTGGACACTTTGAGAATGCTATTAATCCAAGGACTAAGTCTTTTCGAGATTTTCCAAAAAAGATAGATCAACTTGGAATTAAAAAGAATGATGAAATCGCTATGTATTGTACTGGTGGAATTCGATGCGAAAAAATATCGGCATTTCTTAAAATTGAAGGATATAAAAACGTAACACAATTAGATGGTGGCATATTAAATTTTCTCGAAAATACAAAGTATACAAATAATAACAGTATTTGGAGCGGGGAATGTTTTGTCTTTGATAATAGAGTTGCAGTCAACAAAGAACTAGATATTGGCAGTTATGATCAATGCCATGGGTGTAGACATCCAATTACTCAAAGCGAGAAAAGTTTAAAAAGTTACAAAAAGGGTATTTCTTGTAAATATTGCTATAATAAAAGAAGCGCCAAGCAGAAAGAAAATTCTTCAGTTAGGCAATGGCAAATAGATAAAGCTGAATCTAGTAATTTACATCATCCTTTTAAAAAAATTAGTTATTAATTTTTTTTTTCACGATTCTTTTCACATGTTTTAGATATTTTTCCCATTGATCAGATGAGATTATAAATCCAATACAGTCTTTAGAGCCACATTTACAAAGGTGGTCTTTATAATCATCTGAATCAAATGCATAGCCATAATCATAAGTTAGCTCTGCACCTAATTTTATATTTTTAGTTGAAGATATCCATATTTCGTTATTAATAACATCAACTTCACAATTTGGATTGCAAGAATGATTGATATATTTAGCTTTGTTTCTTTTCACAAAACCGTCGACATCATGTGTTTTATTCAATTCAAAAATATACACTGAACCAGTTTTTTTTGAATTTAAATATTTTTTAATCCTTCGTCCTGATCTCCTATCACCCTCAGATTTAGTTACTATATCACCAACGTACTCAATAATTTTTGTGCCTTTTGGTATCTCTCGTGTTGCAAAGACACCATTGCCGTGGACTTTAGATTTTTTCACAGCCCACATTAATCAATTTTTCCTTTTTCAAATATTGAATGAAGATAAAAACCGACCGGAAGAAAATAAATAACATTTATCCAATTATTGAAAAAATTTTGAGTTGGTAATAATGGCCATATTGTTAACATTAATGATGCTATTATACAAACTTGATAATCAGTAATCAAATTTTTATTTTTTATCGAAATATAATAGAGTTGAGTGAGTGATAATTTGATAAAATAAATTAGAATTGAAAATAAAAACAAAAAACCTGTAATTCCAGTTTCAGCAAGTATTTGAATATATGAATTATGTGGGTGAGTCGAGCAAGTTTGTATATCGTGTTTGAATTCTTGGGTATCACAAAGATTCCTAAATTGATTGACCCCTACACCAATCAATGGATTATTTTTGAACATCCTCCAAGCGCCTATGAAGTGGCTTTCGTGATTTTTAGATATAAAAATTATCTCGTCACTTTCACTATCAAGTCCAAGCTGAGCAATTGTTCTATCAATATTTTTTTCTTTTATTTCAGGAACATATACAGTAACAGCAAATATAACTATCATAGAAATTATTAATGTTATAAATCTAATTAAACGATATTTAGATATAAAAATTATAATATATAAAGTTGACAGTAACATCAATCCAACAGCAGTTCTCTCGCCAGACATGAAGACCAAAACATCAACAAAAATAAGTAAAAAACAAATAAATATATAAGTAAATTTTGTCTCTAACTGAATAATAATCAAAGCTAAAAGTAAAGGAAACAATCTTGATAAATATCCTCCTAATATGAGTCTATCATCAAATGGTAGTGACATTCTAAAATCATGAAGTGGGACGATACCAATTATATTAGTTTCAAAAAAATACTGATAATATCCATCTATGATTGCAATCATAAATGCAACAAACAATGCAATCGTAAAAGATTTTAAAATTTGATTATTGTTGTTTAGTAAATGCCAAACAGCTAAAGAAAAAATAATAAACCTTATATAAAAAAGACTATTTTCTAATGAATATAGTATATTTGTTGAGAAAAAAGAATTAATTAAGAGATATAAGTAAAAAATACTAAGAAATATAAAATATTTATTATTATAATATTTATAGTCTCTTTCAATCAAAGTAATGCAAACAAATATTAATGAAATTATACTCAATGATAAGTCTGGTAAAAAAGGCCCTGTTTGCAAAAATATTGGAATTAAACATAAAAGAATGCTAGATAAATTAATCATTCTTATTTTTAATGTTTTAGACATTTTTCAGTTAGAGAAAATTAAACAAAATTTTATTTTTTCTTATCGACTAGGTAAAGTATGGTGAATTTTATATATGATTTATATTACTAATGCAATTGCATCTATTTCAATAATAATCTTTATAAGTTTATTGGGTCAAAAAGGATACATTAATTCTGAAGTAGTATCTTTAGATAAGAGAAAAATTCATAAAAATAAAGTAATCAGAATTGGTGGTATAGTTTTCTTATCGTTGCTTATAAATTTCTATTATCTTAATAACAATGATCTAATTCTTTTACTTTTATTTTCATATTTATTTTTATTGATAGGGTTAATGGAGGATATTTATATGAAAATAAATAAATACCATAGACTTATTTTGATAATATCATTTTTATTTTTCTATATATTTTATTTTGCAATTAGTATTAATCATTTTGAAATTCAATTTTTAAACAATTTATTTAAAGATAATTTTCTATTAATACAGTTTTTTTGTTTTCTTGGATTTTTAATATTAATTAATGGATTCAATTTTATTGATGGATTAAATGGATTATTACTAGGATATACTGCAATTATACTAAGTCTTTTTATTTTTTTTACTGGAAATAATTTTTTTGAATTGAGTTTTTTTTTAAATTTAGCTCTAACATCTGTTTGTATTTTATTTTTTGTAAATTTTGTTTTTGGTAAAATACTTGCGGGCGATGGCGGCTCATACTTTTTAGGATTTCTAATTGGAGGAATAAGTATATTATTAGCAAATAATGGTATTTTAAGCCCGATTGAAATAGCGTGTATAATTTACTATCCGGTCATTGAATTGATTTATACAATTTTAAGAAGAGTTTTTATTAATAAAAAAAATCCATTTAAACCAGATGACCAACACTTTCATACAATTTTTTACTACATAATTAATAAAAAATTTACGAAAAATGAATCATTTATATCAAATAATTCACTAGCTTCATTATTTATAAATATTTATATTTTTCTAACTATAGTAGTAGCATTAAGCTTATCAAAATCTGTAAATCCTCTGATCATATATGTGATCTTAAATGTACAATATATAATTATAAATATTTATTTATACAGATATCAAAGATCAAAGAACAAAGAACAAGTAAATCGATAAAAAAATAAGTAAATTACTTTTCTAAATTGAAATTAAATAAATGCAATTTCATAAGAAAGTTTATTATTGGCTCCATTACTTTTATAATAAAGCTCTTATAGGTCCATCTTTTATGGTATTCAATTTTGCCTCCAAAACTTTTTTTGAACTTATCGATTTTATCTAAACCTAATCCGCCTAAATCATAGGTAAAGAGATTCATTTTTATTCCCAATAAAATAACATTCCATTGAATGGCAGAATTTGCTGCATATCTCATACCATCTTCATTTGCAGTACCTGACAAAAAAAATAATTCTTTATGGTCGATAATAAATATTGCTTGAGCTATGATTTTGTTATTTTTTTTGGCTGATAGAAAAATAATATCATCACTATTTAAGCAATTTTTTAAGTTTAGATAAAAGATCAATGGATGTGGAGTTTTCTTTTTTTGTCTTTTATAAGTTCCTTCTAACATCATATAAAATTGTTTTAAATTATGATCATCAATTTCCTCTTTTTTTATAGTTACATTATTTTTCTCAGACTTTCTCACCATATTCCTTGCTCTGCTCTCAAGATTTTGCCATATTTTATCTTTTCCTTCTTGAAGATTAATTATGAGAGTAGGTTTCGACTCAAGTTGGTAATTGTTATTATTAAAGAGATTATTAAGAACTTCATAATTTTTACTTTTATAAGTTATTCCATATTCAATATAATGTGAGTACTTTTTTAATAATTTATGCTGTGATAATAAAATTTCATATTTTGTGTTTCTATCCAAATCATTAGTAAATACTGAACCAGCATGCATTGTAAAAAGCCCTCTTAGGGGCGATCCATAAAAGCTAATATTAAATCTTTTTAATTTAAAATATGGAGTAACACATAATAATTTTTCATTTTTATCAAAAGTACCTATTACGTATAGGGACACACTAAAACTTTTTTCAGTAAGATCTTTCCAATTACTTTGTTGGTATATAGAAACATTATTCTTATTTTTATTTAAAAAATGATAATAATTTTTAGGACAAATTTGTTTGCTTATGAACATTTTGATATATGAATTACTTATAAAAACTATTAATTGACTCGCTAATATAAATTATGTTTTCTCTATTAAGAGAATGATGAATTGGAACGCAGACAATGCTTCTATTCAATTCAATTGCATATTTAAAAAAAATTTTATTTTCAATAATATAATCTGGCATATCATTACCTGGCCAAGTATATGTAGCTATACCTTTATTTCTTAAATGTTCCAATAATCCTCCTTTATGATCTATTATAGGTAACACCTGTGGAACGAATTCAAGTGACTCGTCGTCTAAGTTAAGTAAGATTTTTTTTTCATGTATTAAATTAACTAGCTTTTTATAGTTAAGTTGTCTTTTTGATTTTACTTCTCCAAGTAAATGATCATTATTTAAAATGTTAAATAGTTTAGAATTATTGTAATATTTTATTTTCTTGTATTGAAATTTATTTTGAGATTTTCTTATCTTATCTTTAATTTTATATAAATTATTTGAATATATATTTATTATTCCAAGTAGACTAAAAAATTTTTCAAAAAACGATCTAAATTCAAATATAAAATCTTCAAATTTAAAACCTTTACCTAATCTTATTTTTTCAAAGCTAGAATTCTTTATTATTATAGCTCCTCCATCTCTTACATTTAAAAATTTTTTAAATGAGACAGCGATAGCATCAACATAATCTAATATTAGAGAATAATTTCCACTAAATGCAGAATGGCATCTATCTAAAATTATAATTTTATTTGCGACTTTTAATTTTTTAATAATTTCTAAATTATTTATATTATTAAATCCAAAGTAATCTACTAAAATAATTGCTTTTATTGTGTCATCTTTAATTATTGAAATTAAATCCTGATTCAATATTTCTAATTTCTCATTAATATCAAAATATCGAACTTCGTAGCCAACATTCAAAATTGACTCAGGAACGTCTTTGCATATGAAAGCGGGGCAAGCTATTACTGATTCTTTTTCAATGCCTAGATTAATTAGGCTTGAAATCAAGGCTGACTTACCATTTTCCGAATAAGATAAATCTGTCAATGGTAATTGAATTGAATTTATATCTGAAATAAGTCTATCTTTGTTGGTTTTGATAAAAAATGGTTTAGCAGGTATAAGCATTTAATTTATAAAATTTAAAGTTTTAAGATTAATAATATCAAAATTTGCGTTAAACAACTTTATTAAAAAAAAATCTTTGAAGTACAAATTTAATATACATTGCTAGAATCCTTATTAATCTCAAATAAAACAAATGAAAACTCACTAGTCGTCGGTGCATATAGGCAATTTTAATTTCATTTATAAATTTTTTCCATAAATTTCCTGAAGTAATATTACCTTCTCTTTGAACGTAGTAACCTAAGTATTCATTTATGAAAAAGACTTTAAGATTTTCAGATAGACGTATCCATAACTCATGATCTTGCGCAGACAACAAATCTTCATTAAAAAAACCATATTTTTCAAATAAACTTTTTTTACAGACTACTGCTGAAGTAGAAAACTTATTTGAAACATATACCTGATTTGTTAGAAGTTTATCTTGTTTGTATTTGCTGTAATAATCTAACGGTTTTTTATTATTTTTTGTATCAACTAATATTTCATTATGACAAAAAAAATTAATATTTTTGTTATGTTTCATTAATTCTTTAATTATAGATATCTTGTTTTTTTTCCAAATATCATCGGAGTCAATAAAGGCAACCCATTCGTGCTTAGCATATTTTATTGCTTTATTCCTTGCGGCACCAGGTCCTTTATGAATGTTTTTAATTAATTTATAATTAATATGCTTATATTTAGACATTAAGCTATCAATAATAGCAACAGTTTTATCATCTGATCCATCATCTGAGAAAATGATTTCATCTACAAGTTTGTCCTGCTCGACAATTGACTGTATCGTTTTTTTTATAAATTTTGATGAGTTATAGGTTGGACAAATTACTGATATGTTTACCATAGTTATTTATTAAGGCTTATTTCATAATTTGCTTCAAATGGTAAGTTAATTTTTCCATCATATATTATACTAGTCGATGCCTCCTCATCACCATAATATCTAGATCTCCATCCAAGCTTAGGATTATTTAATCCCTGGTATATTTTACTTGAAATTTCATGATTTGTATTTTTTATTTCAATACTAATTCCCAAACTATTAAATGAATATTTACCTTGTTTTTTTTCATTTTTAGTGAATGATTTTTTATAGTTTGAAAGTGGAAGCTGAAAATAGCATTCCATTTTGTAAGTGCCCTCGCCATTTATTTTATCACAAATATTTAACGAACTTTTAGTGAATTTAAAAACTCTAGTGTGAAAAATTTTTTTTGAATTTATTCTACTTAATCCATCATGTTCAATTGAAAAAACTATTTTATTATTTTCATTTAAAAGATTTTTTTTAAAATTACTTGAAATGTAAAATTTTGAATAAAATCTGTCACCCTTTCTCATTACTATTGGTAAATCGTTAAGAGATATTGTTGAATGGTACTTAGGCGAAAGATATAGATTGCTTTCATAATTTTGAATGTAGTTAATCCGTCCTGGATCAATTATTATTTCATTTCCTTTATAATAAAGAACAAATGATCCAAAATCATAGTGAGAATGTGAAGCGATTACTTCATTTTTTGGAGTTTCATGATGGAAAATTGCAATCCAATCCTCAAAATCGATTCTTGTCCACAAGACTGAAAAATTTAACTGAAGTTTCATATCCCATTCATAATTCACAGGACTCTCCCAATCATTAAATAATTTTGACCACCCAACATTTTTATTACTGATTTTTTGTTTCCTTTTAAATTGTGCAGGCTTTGAAAACGGCATATCAATAAGCCAATTAGGATCACAGTCTGGAGATACATCACCGATAAGTGAAATACGATTTTCTTTACTTTTCTTGTTAGTAATAATGAAAAATTTACATGCCTCAATTAAATTAAATAAAACACTGTTTAGAATATTCAGTAGCTCAAAATCTTTGTTTTCTTCGCCAACTATGCGAAGTTCCAACATCCATCTTGAAAATAAGAATTGATAATGCGATGACCCCTCTCTTAAAAATCCACCCTGATCAACTAATTTAGGTAACATTTTAAGCAATATCATTTTTCCTATATCCACAAATTCTGGTTGATTGATTGAATAGCCACAAACTATCAATGCCCTAGCATTATTGACTATATGATTGCCAGTAAGATCTCCGTTATGGAACTCTAAATTATCAATTAGATGGTATGACATTTCAAGCAATACAGGCTGTAATTCATTGGGAATGCTAGTCCAATTATTTTCTATGCTCCTATAAAAAATACACAGATTTGAAATTCGTTCTGCTACAGTATAACTCTCACTTCTTATTCCGTTTGGTAGAGCTGTCATATGATTTATGTATGATTTTATCATATTTGTTCCCCATATAGAACTTACAGAATTTTTGTTATCCGTGATGCAACTAAGAAGCCAATTCCATCGATTAAGTGAAAGAGTATTTTCAGGATCTTCAAAAGTTTCATTCCAATCAGGATAACTATCAATTTTGATATTTATGCTTGTTAATTTTAAGTTAACTGGTCCTGATTGGTTATCATTTGGAATAATGAATAGATCATTTTTTGTTATTTTTTTTTTCGTATACTTGATGGAGTTGACTAATTTTTTGAGATCTGAAGGATAGTATAAATGTCTAATTTTTATAATTCTAGTGAAGAATATTCGATGAAAAAATTGTAGATAATACATAAAAGCATGAATAAAACCTTTTCTAAAAAACAAATATTTTAAATAATTTTGATATTCCTTTTTCATTAAAACTAACTATTACATTTCAGTTTATTTTTTTAACTCAACTTCCAAATACCATCCCCATCTTTTTGCTAAAAAAATCTCAATTGGTCTTGTAATAATAGAAAAATATCTGAATACAAATCCAATACCAAAAAGATATTTTAAAATTGTAGTTTTCTCATCTGAAAATGAAAACTTTTTAGATGTAAAATTTTGAGAAATTTCATTAAACTGTTCTATTGTCAAGTGTCTTGCTATATATCCATCAGTTATATCTCCAGCTATTTCTTCTAAAGATTTTTTTAGATATTGTAATTTAAAGACTCCAAGCCAAATCCGACAATAAACTTGATACCTAATACTTTTTTTGTTGTATACCATTATGTATGCCTTACCACCTGGTTTTAAAACTCTATATATCTCACTCAGAATTTTTTTCATATTTCCAGAATGATGTATAACTCCCCAAGAAACTATGTAATCAAAATAATTATCCTCAAAGTTCACATTTTCAGCATCCATCTTAATAATGTTTGCATTGAGATTTTCAAATTTGAATCTCTTTTTTGTAAAATTTATTGAGTTAGAGGTTATATCTATAGCTGTTAATTTTGCTCCAGATTTTGCTATGTGACTTGATACGAGTCCTGCGCCACAACCAATTTCGAGAATTTTTTTGTTTTCGAATAGTTGATAAGGAATAAATTTTTCAAGTATTTTTCCAGATGGCCAATTAGGATTATTTACTAAGCTGTGACCTTGACCAAATAAATCATCAATTTTTTTTAGATATTCAGGTGATATGCTGATTGGTCCTAAATTTTCATCCCAATCGTAAGTCATAGGATTTTTGTTCCACCAATCTTCATTATTGCTGTTGCTTTCCTGATAATTAATGTCCTCAATCTTTGATTTAAATTTACTCATTCAAGCATTACCATGCATTTTTATCCACTTATTTAAAACATATAAAGCATACAATGAAGTTGCAGCTTTTTTTCTTTTATTTCTAAATTCTAGCCAAGAACTTAAGACATCTTTATTTATTATTTCCGATAGGATTGGTGACATATTTGTTAGAAGTTCAAATTTAATTTCATTTGGCCAGTCTTCTATCCATTTATGAACAGGAGCATTAAAGCCCTCTTTTTTTCTATTTAATAATTCACTAGGCAGTAAGTTTTTTGCTATTTTTTTTAGCATACTTTTTGATTCATTTTTATTTATATTCTTACTTTCTTCTATTGAAAAAACATTTCCTACTAATTCATGATCTAAAAATGGGACCCTTCCTTCAATTGATGCTGCCATTGTTGCTTTGTCTGTTAGTGCCAAAATATTATTTGGCAAATAATCAATTAAGTCTGTTTTCATGGAAGGATATGAATCTTTACTCTGTGTCTTTTCAAATCTTTTATCTATTGTTTTTAACAAGTAAGTAAAATCTGATCTATTATATAAAATATCTTTTATAAATTTGTAATTTATCCCAGATATGTTTGAGGCGAAGTTTCTAGCAGAATTGAAGAATCTGTATTTGTAGCTCGGATTGTATATCCCAATTAAATTAGAAAATGTAATCCTCAATATTTTTGCCAAATTAGCAAACCATGCAGCTGTAGCAAATTTTTTAGGGAAATGTCTAGGATATCCAGCAAAAATTTCGTCCGCACCAGCTCCAGACAAGATAACTTTTATGCCTGTTTCATGTGCAAGTTTGGAAATTAAATAAGTAGGAATTATTGCACTATCTGACATTGGTTCATCCATATAATACAATAGATTATCTAATTCTTTTAGTTGTGATTTAGAGTCAACTTTTATTTCATAGTGATTAGACATAATTTTGTTACTAACTAAATCAGCATATTTTTTATCTTGAGATTCTTTACCTTGAAAGTTTATAGTAAAAGTGTTTATAGGCTTGTCTTGAGCTAAAGAAGCATAACTTGCTATTATGCTACTATCCAAACCTCCACTTAAAAATACTCCAACAGGAACATCACTTACCATCTGGCTCTTAACAGAGTTAAGTAAGATATTATTTATTTTATTTACATTTGTGTCTTTTTTATAGTTTTCTTGATTATCTAGTTTCCAATATCTATTTTTGTATATGGAAAATTTTTCAAGATTAAATATTAATTCCTCACCAGGCTCTAATTTATAAATATTTTCGTATATTGAGTTTGGCGATGGTACATACGAATAAGAAAGATAATCTAATATTGAATTTTTTGATATATTGGCATTAATGACTTTTGAAATACCTACAAGTTCTGATGAAAATATAAATTTATTCTCATCGTGATAATAAAATAGTGGTTTTATGCCAAGCCTATCCCTTGCTATCCATAATTCTTTCAGACCTTTATCGTATATGCAAAAGCCAAACATGCCATTCAATTTTGAAATACAATCTTTACCATACTCAGCATACATATTTAATAATACTTCAGTGTCAGTACCAGTACTAAAAACATAGCCTTTTTTTTTTAAACTTTCACGTAGTTCGACAAAATTATAGATTTCTCCATTATATACTAATTGAATATCCATATTCGTATTTGTCATTGGTTGTTTGCCATTTTTAATATCTATAATAGATAGGCGACGCATGCCAATGCCTAAATTTTGGTTGATAAATCTTCCATGGTCGTCTGGACCTCTAAAAATCATTCTACGTTCAAGTTGATTTAATTCGTTATTATCAATACGTTCTAGTTTATTATAAATTCCGTATACACCACACATAATCTTTATCTATTAAAAACATTTCTAAGTTAAAATATACATTTAATTTCCAATTATTTTTTCGTAATATTTATTTATCATGTCAATTTCATTAAAATTAATCTTTACTCTCTGATAAGCGTTGTTAATTATTTCATTCCTCAAATTATTATTATTCAGTAAGTCTAAGATTGAATTAGCAAATGATACGTAATCATCTGAGCGATGTGTATAACCCGAAATACCACTTTCCCCAATAACTTCTTTTAATCCGCCAGTGTCAGTAGATACAACAGGCACTCTTCTAATCATACTTTCTATTACAGTCCATCCAAATGACTCCCATTCTTGTGAACCTACTAATAAAACATCGGCCTGATTAATTAGATATTTTCCGTTTTCAACAAAATCTAACAGATGTATATTATTTTTAGAATGTTTATTATCTTTTAATTTTTTTACTCTATTCTTGTCAGATGGTATTGAGTCACCACAAACTACTAAATGAATATTTTTGTCCTTACTAAAAACAAGATCAAAAGCATCAAATAAAAATTTATGACCTTTTCGTTCTTCATAAGTGCCTAATACTAAACATATTTTTGAATTGGGGATTTTTAGTTGAGATCTAATATTTAATTTATGCTGTTCAATACTTTCTGAGAAGTTTGTTTCAACTCCATTGTAAATATGATGAATATTATTTAAATCTTCAAACGGTGTTCTCACCCTCAAAGAATTAGCACAAACTTTCGATACTCCAATAAAACAAGAAGTATACTTTATGAGACTTTGATCTACAAAATTCTCAAATAAAAACATCAAACGCTTAGGTTTAATAGCAAAATTTCTTATATTATGAACACTTGGGCGCTTGCCTAGTTTCCCCCATGCAATATTTGCTATTCTGCATGTTTCACCTCCAGGATATGCACCGTTAATAACAAGCAATCTTTCAGCATTGAATGATTTAAATAATTTTTTGAACTGATTTAACTGAATTGGAAATAAACAAATTTTAATAAATAAGTTAAAAACTCTAACTATTGTTTTAGGAAATAAAAAAAAATATTTTTTTGTTATGTTCCAGCTTATAGGAATTGAATGCTCATAAAAGATAATATTTCTTTTTATATTTTTTTTTAATATTTTATTTCCTGGATGTGATTTATTTATAATTACAATTATTTTGTCATTAGAGTTTGGCCATTTATTGGTTAAGTTTGTTAAGAAAGAATCCATGCCGCCAGCATGATTATTTTCCATAAATACTATGATTTTCATATATTATATTATAAATTCAAAAGCTTGAATAATCTGTTTTTAGATATTTTATTCATATATTTTTTATAAACTCTTTTTTTATTTCTTGAAAATTTAACAATCTATAAAAATAGATAATTAAAACAAATGAAATAATTATTAATAATTTAATAACAAATTTGATAATTATATTATCAATATAAAACATTATTGGATATGCTAGTAAAATAATTAAACTTATAATTGCAAAGATATAAAGTATTCTCTTTAAACCATAGTTAATTGGGCAAACTTTATTACCAATGTATAAGTTTAAAGCTATTTGAATTGAAGATGCAGTTATTGTAGCTATAACCGCACCGAATGCACCATAAATTGGTATCAAGATAATATTCATTATCAAATTCACTAGAAGTCCAAAGAAATTTACTGGTAAATTATATATTAATTTGCCAGAAAAATATATTTGTTGAACAGACATAAAGCTAAACGTAGAACTAAAATAATAAATTACTAAAGCAGGTACAAGGTACTTAGCAGCAAAAAATTCTTGGGTTGTTAAAATCATTAAAGCCTCTTCTGTAAAGAAAGAGACAGCAATACAAAAAAAACCTATGATGAAAAATAATTCTTGGAATTTATTTTTTAGTTGTTCAAGGCTATTATTTGTTTTTTCCTGCACATTTTGCATAAAAAGTGGATTCCAACTTTGAGATAGTGCATCCATGATAAGTTTTGAAATTGTGGCAAACCGAAATCCAAAATCATAAAGTCCTGTTTCTTTTAATCCATTAACATTTGTTAACATGAATTTATCAAATGAACTATAAAGCAATCCAATAGCAATACCTGGTGACTCAGGATAAGAATATTTTAGCGCCGCTTTGATTTCATTTAATGACAATTTAATAGTATAAAAATTATAATTATATAAAAAAGCTAAAACTAAAACTATTAAATTTGATATTGAAACTCCATAGATTATCGCCATATATGTAAAATTTTCAAAATATATTAAATAAAAACTTATCATGAGATTTAACAAAGATTGAATTATTAGAAGAATTGATACTTTAGCAGCTTTCTTTTCGGCAACTAACAAAGTCTTATTATAATTATAAAAGTAAATTACACATCCATTGATAAAGGAAAATAAAATTAATTCATGTGACAAACTGCTTTTAAATAAAGAGTTATTTAAAAAATTTGTAAATGGATAAAGACACAAGAATCCTATTACAAATATTATTAGTAAAAAAAATATAATAGATGAAAATAAAATTTTTGTTCTATCAAAATCATATTTGAAGTAAAATCTAAATAAAGCTTGAGATAATCCAAAAGATAATAAGCTTGTTAGAGTTGAGCCAAATATTATAAAAAGTGCAATTATTCCATAATCTGACAAAGAAAGATATCTTGTAAAAAAAGGAAGTGAAATAAAATTTATAAGTATCGTTGAAAAAGTGGAAGAGAAATAGATCAATGAGTCCTTATACATTTAAGTCTTTAAATTGTATTTAATAATTGTAATTTAAGTATTTGCGCATCTTCTGTATGACCATCAAAATAAACATAAAAATTTTTTAAAACCTTTTCTTTTAAAAAACCTATTTTTTCAAGTGCATTTATAGAATTAGTATTTTGAAGCGATGTCTTTGCAATAAAATTATTAATTCCATATTTTAGAAAAACACTATTTAGGAGAAGTTTTGCTGATGAATTAAATATACCCTTATTCCAGTAATCAGGTGATAAACCATATCCAATCTCAACACTATTATTTTCCTTAGAAAAATTAATTAGTCCAATTGTGCCTATAGTTTTCTTATTTTCTTTTAAGATAATAAACCAGTATTGGGTATATTTAGAATCTGATCTTTTTATAAGTTTATTCAAATAATTGATTGTTTCAGTTTTTTTTTTGAATACATCATAAGTCAAATAAGTATATAATTCTTTTTTTGTTGAGTATTCATGAAAATCATCAATTCTTAAATGTGATACAGGTTCTAGTGTTACTAAGTCATTTTTAATCACTAATGGATCAATAGAGTTTGTCATTAATTTTGTATTTTCTTATATGTAATTAATTCTCATTTACACTTAAGTAATTTTTTTTTATTAAATTATCTTCAATATATTCCATTAAAATATGACCAGCAGTAATATGGGACTCTTGAATTTTAGCAGTCGTATTGCTCGGTACAAGAAATCTAAAATCTGATAACTCTAAGGCTTTACCGCCATTTCCTCCTAAAAAAGAAAAAGTTTTTATTTTCATTTCTCGTGCTCTTTGAAGGACATTTATAATATTATTTGAGTTACCTGATGTTGTTATAGCTATTAGAGCATCTTTTTCATTTCCCACTGTCTCAAGTACTCTCTGAAAAATTAAATCAAAATCATAATCATTTGCACAAGCTGTTAAGGTCGATGTATCTTGAGCAAGTGAAATTGCTGGTATTCCCTTCCTATTTACTGCAGGTCGAAGTCTTACTAACATTTCTGCGACTAAATGTTGAGCATCCGCAGCAGAGCCGCCATTACCACAAAACATCAATTTACCTCCTCCTAGTATTATGTTTGTTAATTCTTCACCTATAGTCTTCAATATTTCAGGTTCCTCGCTGTTACAGATTTTATTTAAAACATCAATTGTTTCTAAGAATTTATCCTTCAAATTTTTCTCCTTTTAATCTAAAAAATAAGTACAAACTAGATCAGTAATATTAATTAAATTTTCTAAGTAAGTAATTACTTACTAAATGATTTATAATTAAATGCCCATCTTCGGCAGGCCCATAATCTCCAATTTCAGTAGGAATATGGATTAAATTTTGAGAAATTTTGGATAGATTTCCACCATCAAAACCAGTTATACTTACTGATATTCCACCTAATTTATTTGCAAGTGCAATAGCTTTAATTAAGTTATTTGAATTTCCAGAGGCAGAGATTGCTACGAGGATATCATTTTTTTTTAAATGAATTTTTACTTGTTGGAAAAATATTTCTTCAAAACCGTAATCATTTCCAATTGCCGTCATTATAGGAATATTATCATTTAGACAATATGCCTTAATAGGATTATCAAGTGACTTTGTCCCAATAGATAAATCATTTGCAAAATGTGAACAGGTGGATGCACTACCACCATTACCAATAAAAAATATACTAGATTGATTTTCTCTAGCCTTTAAAATTAAATCAACAAAATTATTTAATTCATCTTTATTTATCTTATTTAGGAGTGAGTTTAAGTAGTTAAAATACTTAAAACCGAAATCAGCTACAGATGAAGACTCATTAAATAGTTGATCTAGTTTTTTCATTATGATTATTTTCCGCAGACTTTACCATATTGTGTATCCGCCATCTACAATTAAATTATGTCCGTTAATATATGATGATTTATCAGATACAAGAAATAAAACAGAATCTGTAACTTCATATAATTTCGCTTTTCTACCAAGTGGAACTTTTGATGAATATTTTTTTATAAAGGTCTTGTTCTCACCTGGAAAAGTTATTCCACCAGGAGAAATACAATTTACTCTTACATTCAAATGGCCCCAATAAGCAGCTAGAAATTTTGTGAGTGCTATAACACCTCCTTTAGCCGCAGGATAAGCAGCATGAGAAAAAATTTCATTAATTTTAATCTTTTTATTATTCTTAATGTAAATTTTGTTTAAATTTGAACCCTGGTATATTCTTTGATCATTACCAACAATACCGTAAATTGAAGAAATAAATATAAAGTTACCAAAATTTTGCTTTTCAAAAATTTTTCCAAAGTATTTAGCAACATTAAATAATCCATTTAGTTCAACATCTAAAATTGATTTCCATCCTTTTAGGCTGCAGTCAGTAAAAGGTTTATAAAAGTCTGAGGATTTTCCGGTAACAGAGTAGATAACAGTGTCAATAGTATTATAAATTTTTAAAATTTTTTTAGTAACTATTTCAACATCTCTAGGATTCGTTATATCTGCTTTTATATTTCTTAGATTATCTTTCTGCTTAGATATATTATTATATTTATCAACTGAAATAACCACATTACCATCTTTTTCAAGTTGATCACAAATAGATTTTCCTAAATAACCATTTCCTCCAATTACAATTATTACTTTTTTTTTAATTTTATTTTTAAGCGAATTAGGCATACTTTTAATTTAAATTATTAATTAATTTTTTGTATTTTTGAATTAGTGATACGTCAGCCGAATCATTATCTACAATATCAATATAAGATTCAACTTGTTTCTCAAGGTAGTTTACAAAGTCATTTTTAGGGACATCATAAATCCAATACGATATCAAATTTGATAATTCTCTAGTATTATTCGCTATTAGATTTGGAATGTGCTTTGAAGGATTGTCCAATTTTTTTATTTTTTGAAAAGGGTCATAAATAAGGGTTTTTGTGGATGAGGACAATGATTCATAGCTAACTGAACTGAATGGAGTGCCAACTACAATATCTGTTACTCCTATTATTTCAAATGATGACAAATCATTATTGCTTAAATCAAAAAAATTAGTATTTTTATTTACCTTAGAAAAAAGATTTTTTACAAGACAGCCACCTGACTCTAAAACATTTTTAATGTTTTTTTTACATTTATAAATGACATTAAAGTTTGGGTATTTTTTACAGATAGTGTCCATAGAACTCAGAAATTCACAGTACTCTTCAAATGATTGAGTTCCAATACAACCAATAGTGTTATCAAAAAAAGAAATAGTCTTTTTATTAATGTCAATATCACACCTGTTTTTTACGAATTTATAATTTTTTCTTGCAGAAATAATTAGGTCAGCATAAACGGGTCCTAGACAAATGTATTCCTTAACGTTATTTTCACATAATTCAAAAAAATTCTTTGATAATGAGCTGCATATCAAATAATCAAAGTTCATATAGGAATAATCATAACAAATAGGAGAACTATAATAGTTTTTCATTACAAGTGGTTCTGTGTTTGAAAAATATGTAAATACTGTTTTGGTTTTATTTTTATGGTGAACGACATTGGAGGATCTAAGTCCAGGTGACATAAATCTATTACAAATATTAATTTGGAAAATTAGATAAAACATATTCCATAAGGTTCTGGATTTATAGCATTCAAATAATGAGTGAATTAAATATGGATGAATGAAGGAAATAGATAGTAATTCCAACTTAAAATAAAAATCACTCAAATAGTATTTCAATAAGTATTTTAATCTAGATCCATACTGAAAAATATTATTTAAATCAACGGAGTTATATCCTTTTGAATTTGCCATCTCAACCCATGCTGATTTTGAGTCTGATTCATTTAATAGCAAAGTTCTCTCACAATCTATCAATTTAAAAATCCGCGAATTAATTATGTCAGTAGAATTATTTGGGCGATCAAACAATGTATCGTATAAAATTGCGCATTGTTTAAATTTTTTTTGATTTAAGTTTTTAGTTTGTAGAAAAGTAATTAATTTTATTTCTATAAAAAAAAGAATTTTTAGAAAAAAATATAAATACTTAGCTATTTCATAACTATGTAAGTAAATTTTTGTAATTAAATGCAACCGAGCTACGGGTTTAATTAATTTACTTTTTATTAATTTATTATAAAGAGATATTGAAAATGTCTTAGGCCAATAATAAGTTTTATCATTTAATTCAAGCATTGATAAGGTTGATTTAACATACTCTTCTTCATTAATTATTTTTCTAATCTCTCTCAAGAATGAAACGTTTATATAACTGCGTGCAAATTTTTTACCACCCCATTTTTCAAAGTATACAAAATATTTTTTTGCAAAAAATAATTCTATAAACTTTTTACTTATATTATCAGCACGACTGTCACATTCTCTATATTTAAAGGCATCATGAAAAGAATCATCGTAAGTATTTATTAACTCAATATTTTTAATATTACTTGATCCAAATTTTTTATAATTTCTAAAAAAAAATGGTATTTTAATATTTTCTCTAAAAATAATTTTCATTAAATTAGTTCGATTTCACTTTCATTTTTACCATTAGAGCTAAAGTTACTATCTACAAAATGAAGAGAGTTTCCTTTTATAATATTTTTAATAAGTTCAGTTGAATTTCTTGCTACATTCTGGGAATTAAAAAAACTATTTCCTTCTAAATATTCTTTTACCAGGCCATTATCAATTGGTTCGTAAGCATAATAAGGAATTTTTAAAATGGATGCCTCATAACATACTGTAGAGATTTGCCCAATTATTTTTTTAGCTTTTGGCAAATATTTCTCTATTTTACCAGATACTACAATCACATTTTTAGATAAATCATAATCACCTAAAACTTTCTTGAAGTTTTCAATCTCATCTTTGTAACCAATCCCACTTTTTATTTTAATATAAATTTTATCATATTTGGTTAAGTCTAATTTTTGTAATATTTCATAAACAAAACTGTATCTCTTATCCCATCTGGTAAATGGGTTATGCTGATTTGGATAATATGCCATTATCAATAAATCTATATTTTTTTCATCTGTCTTCAGTTTTACTAATCTATCGTATGCCGGTGGCTTAGCTAAAATCAGATTAGTTTTAGGAATCTTCTCAGTTTCATTATAGAGTTTATAAGTATATTTTCCGTAAGCTATAAATTTATTGTATAAAAATTCAGTTCCATCGTTTCCCTTTGGAAATACCGATATGTCTTTTGTAATTGAATAACCATCTACTGAAACAATTGATTTAATTTTATATTTTTTCGCTATTTGAGATGCTATTATATAGTGCGCATTCGTGGTGCCTGGAAATACTATAGCCTTCGGCTCGTAATAATCAAAGAGTTCTCTATATGCAGAATAGATTACTCTCATTTTTTGATAGCTTTCGTTATAAACAGAAAGAATTGAGTTAGTGAATAAATTAATTAAATCATCATTCCATAAAATATTATGACTATTTAAAATTTTTTTTAAATTATTATTATTTATAAAATTTAATGAATATCTTTTTTTGAATATATCTTTTGATTCACTTGCATATTTTTTTGATTTAATTAAGTAGAAACCTTTTAAAGGTGATATATTATACATATAGAGTGTATCTTTTCTTTTAATCATTTGCTCTTTGTAGTTTCCATCATGTATTACTAGTATTTTTGATTTTAATGCAGGTCTAATCGGATATTGTAGAAATCTAAATATGAAACTGAAAATATTATGTCTTGGTTCTGAAATTTTAGATCTGTCAGGAAGAGATGAAAAAGTTTTATCCATTTCTGTACTTTTTTTTAGTGTTTTAGCAGAAATAAGAGTGATTTTTTTTTCAAATAATTTTTGTACATTTATAAAACTTTTTTCAGAATTAATTGGAACATAAATTTTGTTGTGTTTTGATAGAGTATACTGCATTGAAATATAAACTCTCATATCATTTGCAAAACATGAAATAAGTCGACGTGTAATTGCTAATACGGGTGAAATTTCCATTTTGGTCGTGAGATCATATCCTAATTTATCTCGGTACCAATTTTGAGCTGCAATAATTACTTCAAAATATTGCTTTGATGAAAGTGAATTTATATCATAAAAATATTTAATTTTTTTATTTTTAAGACTTTGATATAGTTCATAATTAGAGGCATAAAATGTAGAGTTTCTATATTTCTTCTTTAAATTATAATAGTCGTCTTCACAATTAATAATTACTCCATTTGTCTTCATGGTTTTTAAAATCAAAATTTATTAATCAGTCAGGAATTTTGAAACATATTGTTGAGATATTTCATCAAGTTTTACCAACGCTTCTGGAGTAACATTTCTTGCTATCATTTCCCGTCTTGCTTCGAGTTCTAGATCCTCATCATAATATTTTGGCGGTTCCCAACCACACCTTTTATAAACATCTAGCGACGGTCCATCACTTAAATACTTTCTTGGAACTTTTTGTTTTCTCATCATATTTTTGACATTATGGCTAATTGGAGAATTTATTTTGTTAGAGATAGTCTCCAAAAGATTTTGTGGTTCTTTGACAAATGTTTCAAATGGGACAAATACAACTTCTTGATTATGATCTGAAAAAAGATAATTGAAGTACCAATCAATTGTATAAATGGCTTTTTCGAAATTATTCGAGTTATCAAACTTATTTTCCCATCCTTTAGTAAAAAATGTGTATTCTTTATCATTTTTAATATAACGAATGTGACCAGATCTGGGGCCAGCGTACATATCAAAATTTTTTTCTTTTTGAATAATCATATATAAAGGATGTCTCACAACTTCAATAAAGATTAACTTTTCTTTTAAAGCTCTAAAAAATAAATTGTGGCATGGAAATAACATGTGAGTAGCTAAATGTAAAAAAGGTGCGGTATTGTTTATTTTTTCAGGTATTAATTCATCACCTGGCTGAAGCATCCGTTTAATGTATTTTAAAGGCTTATGTCTAAAAATACTTGACAAGTCACCTGGTCTACAATTTACATTTCTTCCCATAAATGATTTATATAGGGTCTGGTCAGTGTTTATTTTTATCAATGATGCCGCAACATCATCAGATATCTTATTCAAATAATTCAATTCACTTACTTGCTCAATAATATCTGAATATTGCATTAGTTCGACGCTTTCAAAAGAAGAAATTATTGGTGATAGCATTGTTTTGCCACAACCAGGAAAACCATCAACCAATATTACCTTATTGCTAAATCCTGCAAGTCTGCTTATTTTGAAATTATTCATAGTCATAAATTAGTATTCAATTTCAGATAGAATTTCAATTGCATGAGATATTTCATTATCTGACATTGCTAGATTTGGTCTCATCCTAATGGTTTTTTCGCCGGTAGGATTTATTAATAATTTTTTTTCAAATGCCCTCTTAACGAACTCATCTCTACTTTTGGTATCATCAAAGTCAAATGCAATCAAATGTCCTACCGATCTGTAATTTGATAGTTTTTTTGATAATGCTTCTTTGAATATTTTTGAATTTTCATTTACTTGATTTAGTAGATTATATTTTTTGATTGCTTTAATAATGTATTTACATCTAATTGCATCTATTAAGTCTCCATCAAAGGTTACCTCTAGTTTCCTATATTTGCTGTATATTGCTTCTGAATACTTATCATTAGTCATTATGCCAAATATTTGTGACTTTTTCCCAAATACAATAATATCTGGATGCAATTCAATTTGTTTGGAATACCAATAACTTCCTGTAACACCAAAACCAGTTTGAATTTCATCACTAATAAAACATATATTATGATCCACACACAATTGGTTTATTTTTAATAGTAATTTACTATCTAAGTATATGTCTCCTGCAGTACATTGTATAGGTTCGATTACTACAGCAGAAAGACTATTTTTATTTTTATCTATAAAATCTTCTGCATTATGAATATCAACGTGATACCAATCATTGAGAGGATAATTTTCAGTTCTCATTTTTACTGACGGCATTGAATTATCTGTAGTAAAACCCCAAGCATTAATGCCATGATAATTATTTTTGATTGATAATATTTTTAAATTTTTATTTTTTTTATATTCATAAGCACATTTAATTGCACTTTCAACAGCAAGCGCACCTGTAGAGCAAAAGTGTAAATTTGGTAAGACCGAAACATGTTGAAACTTTTCTTTGAACGATAAGAGTTCATCAGTTTCAAATAAATTATTTGACATTTTCACATGTGAAATTTTTTTTACCTCGCTATCAAAATTTTCATCGAATACTGAATGATTATAACCAAGAGGCAATGAAGAAAACATGCAAAATAAATCTAAGTAATATTTTGATGATTTCTTATCAAACATATAACTGCCATGACTTTTTTTTAAATCAATACGCAGATCAAATACAGTTTTAGACATATAAAATTTATTTATTTGTGTAATCAGAAATCTTCTTCTTGATAAATATGATCAACATCAGCTCTACTAACAGCTAACCTGATTGCCATTTTATCACCTACAGCAGTTATCTTATGAATTCTGTTTCTATTTATGAACACTACATCACCTTTTTTTACTATTTTAGGTTTGCCTTCAATGTCCCATTCCCATTGACCTGCAATGATATACCACCACTCATCCCAATCTGAGTGAAAGTGTCTTCTATTACCCTCTCCAGGCATTTGTGCAATTAATGTTGCGCAATTACTAGGTGAATTAACTACAGTATAGGACCAAGACTCAGTTGTACTTTTGGAGTTAATTATTTCGTCTATACTTGAAATTTCCTTATTATAATCTTTCATAAAATTATTTGTTACACCATCTTGTTTAAGTATTCTCTCCCTGTTTGCATCAGCAATTGTGGAATTGCTATTATAATACTCTGGTTGTGCATTGGGCATTTTTCTTGCTTTAAGTATTGCCTCTGCGAGTAAAAAATCTTCTTCATTATCAATATCAACAGTTGAATATCCTTTCAATGTATAATAGCCGATATGACCATTTCCTCCATGATAGGCGGCTCCATAAGTCTCGTGGTTTTTTTTAAACTCTTTATATTTCCAACCCATAATACCACAAGCATAAGCTTTAATAGGCTCTAATGATTGAGATGGTGGTGTTTTTTTTAATCTTTCAAAATTGAGAGGCTCATTTTTAAACATGGATTCTATTTGAATATCTGAAACTGAAACCATAGTATCGAATTTGTCTTTAATCATTTTTTCTATAAATTCATCAATTTGATCACTCTCAATAAAAGGTGAGGTTGGTAATAATTGAATCAAAATATCTCCATCGATCTTTTTAATAAAATCATATGCAAAATCATCATTTGTTGCTGTATCTGAAGATAGTTCCTTATCTCTTAAATAAAATTTTACTTCCAATCTATCTGCAATTTCTTGGAAAATGCTAGACTCAGAATTAATATATAATTCATCCAAGTATTTTGATTTTTTTGCACTTTCAACAACATACTGAATTAACGGAAGTTTATCCATCAATCTCAAATTTTTATTTTTTACTCTGGTGCTTCCAAGTCTCGCTGGTATCATTCCTATTATTTTCATAATATTAAATTATATATTTGATAAATTAACTTTCAAACTGATTTAGTATATATTGACTCTAGTAATTCAATTGTATTATATGCATCTTTACTATTGCCATTCTTTACAAAATTATTATTTTTAATAGCATCGGTAAACTCTTTTAATTCTAAATTCCACGATTTATCATTTCTATAGGTTATTATTTTTTCTTTAGATATTTTTTTTTGATTATAATAATTAGATCCAGTAATAATTTTCTCAGGAGCATAACTGCCTGTAGGAGTTAAAAGACCGTCGAGAATTATATACCCCTTTTCTAGAATTATTTCCAAATTAAATTTGTGTTTCCACTGAGTTGCTGAAGAATTTATGGTGCATACAGTGTTTTTATTTGATTTTAAAATCGCAAATACGTTATCCTCAAATTCTATATTCCAAAATAATTTAGTCGAATAACTGCCCACACAATGAAATTCTTCTTTTGAAAAAAACCTAAATAGATCAAGCATATGAATCCCTTGATCAAAAAGTATTCCACCGCCTGAGAATTTTTTATATTGACGCCAATTTTTGTCAAAATCTATGCTTCCAGCTTTTCCATATACTCCACGCATTATAATAATTTTCCCAAATTTTTTTGACTCAATCATTTTTTTTGCTTTCATAATAGAATTATGAAAACGATGGTTGAAACCATACTTTAAAATTTTTTTACATTTTTTCTCAGCTTTCATGACATTTCTCATCTCTTTAATATTCATAGCTGGTGGTTTTTCACAAAAAACATGCTTGCCTGATTGCAAAGCGTTAATTGTGTAATTTGCTAATGAATTTGCAAATGTGCATATAATCACTGCATCTATATCGAGATTGATCAATTCATTAAAACTTTTACATACTTTAATTGACTTATCTTTTAATGATATTCCATTTGAATCAAAAATACCTATTAGTTTAGAATTTTTTGAAGAGGCTATTACTTTTTCTCGTATTTTTCCCATTTTGCCATACCCGACTATTCCAAACCTAATTTTTTTCATATTTTTTTATTATAATTTATTATTCCATCAATTGCAGCTAAACCCATTTTTTCAATTGATTGATTTGTGCTGCTACCAATATGAGGTGTTATAAAAAAATTCTTAAGTCCTATTAGTCTTTTTTGTTCTGGTGGCTCTACTGCTAATACATCAAAGGCAGCACCAGCAATTGAGTTGCTTTTGAGCGCTTCATATAAATCATTTTCATCGACGATGCCTCCTCTTGACGTATTTATTAAAATTGAATTTTTTTTCATTAATCTTATGTAATCCTCATTAATTAAATTTTCAGTTTCTTTGTTAAGTGGAATATGAAGTGAGATTATATCTGAATTTATGAATACTTTTTTTAGCGACACTTTTTCAATATTATTTTTTTGTTTTGATTGATCAGGATATATAAGATCGAAGCATAATATTTTGCAGCTAAATGGTTCAAGTAGCCTCGCCAGATCTTGTCCTATATTTCCATACCCTACAATTCCAAATACCAATCCAGATAATTCATTTCCTTTATTTTGCTTCCATTGACCATTTTTGACATCTCTATTCAAGTGATGTATTTGTCTTAACATTGTTATAGCAAAACTTAATACTAACTCCGATACAGACCGTTTATTAGTACCTTTTGAGTGTTCCAAGCTAATATTTCTATTATCTAAAGCTTTTAAATCAATATTATCAATCCCGACACCATATTTTGATATTAATTTTAATAGAGGTAATTTTTTTAGAACATTATCAGTAATCTTTTCAATACCAATTATTGCTGCATCACAATCCCCTATAAATTCAACTAAAGTTTCATTCTCAAGTTTTATGCCCTTTTCATTTAGTTTTACAAACTCTACAGTAGACTTCAGAATACTGACTAACTTCTCATTAGACGAGAAAGAACGTGAACATACTGCAACTTTATGAATCACTTTAGTAGACCGTTTGTAGCTTTTACATTAAAAGAGTTTGGATGGTCACCATTAAGCATTGAATATTTACCACCGCTACCACATAAAATAGCAATTCCAGCAGCAATATCCCAAATCATAATATTCTTTTCATCATAATACTCAGCCGAACCTTGAGCAACTTTCAAAATACTAATTGATGCTGAGCCCAACATTCTTACTTTTGCAAATCCGCTAGCTAATTTAAATAATTTTTTTTCATTGCTACTATTAAACTTATACCTTGCAGGAAAACCCGTACATAAAATCGAATTACTTTTTCTACTTATATTTGATACTGTAATTTTTTGAGAATTAGTGTAAGAGCCAATTTTTGGACCTCCCCAAGAAATTGATCCACTTGGATACTCTCCTATGACTCCAAATATAGGCTTTTTATTTTTATAAAGTGCTATTGAGATCGCACAATGACTTATATTTCTTAAATAATTTACTGTTCCATCTAGTGGATCAACTATCCATAAAAAGTCATTATGTTCGTCAAAGTTAACATCTTCTGTTTCTTCAGATAAAATTCTGATGGAAGTTTTCTTAAGTTCCTCTAATATGATTTTTTCACAAATTACGTCAATATCAGACTTAATTTCTCTTGGTATACTTTTTAATTTATAAGAATTTTTATAAGATTTCTTAGATTTACCTAGTTTATGAAAAGTAGTCTTAACCGCTTTCTTAGCTACGTTTATAAGTTTATGTTCACTAATCATTTAATAACTATGGTTTTTTTAATTATATAAAATATAACTATTTAAAAATTATTTTTTTTGCTATGTTTTCTTATTACTATATTACGCATTTGTGAACTTGATTTTTTTGCTGCTTCAACGACCCTTATACTTTCAATTGCGTTTTCAGCATCATTTTCATGAGTAATTAAACCTTGTTTTGTTAATTCAATAAATCTTTTTAATTCATCAATATACATTTCGTTATAGTCATATTTTTTGTCATGCCATATAATTTTTTCTTTTTTGTGGTTAATATTTTCTGTAATTACGATATTTTTATTGAAATCGTATGTAATCCAGCCATTTTCAAATGTTAGAAGACCACTTCTGTGTGCATTTTTTTGAATATAATCAAGATGTATACTACTTACTGAATGATTTGTGTGTTTAATCATTAAATATGCTTGGCTTTCTACGTCAATATTTAAAGGCTCGTAGCTCTGTAAATAACAAGATACTTCTTTAGCATTACCTGCAAATGACAAGGCGATTTCAATCTCATGTATTAAAGTTAATAAAACACCTCCACCAAGATCTTTTCTTGAGTAGTAGCTCTCTCTATAGTCTTCATAGGAATGCCAATCAGGTAAATATTGTCCTGCTTGAATTTGCATTCCCAATAAATGACCCATATCGTTATTTTTTAAATATTTTTTTATATTTTTTATTATTGGATGAAATAATAAATTATTGCCAACGAATGATACAATTTTCTTTTTTTTCATCAAATTTATAATATTTTTTGTATTCTTAAGATTATGTGAAAATGGTTTTTCTATAAAAATACCTTTTGTATGATTTAAAATTTTTTTTACTGTTGGTAAATGAAGACTAGAAGGATTAGATATAATTGCAATATCATTACTAGTTTTTAAAAATTGCTTCCAATCACTACTCTCATTAACATTCAATTTCTTTGATATTTTTTTGAAGTAACCCTTATTAGTTCTAAATGCAGAAATTTTTTTAATACCTATTTTCTTTAGATTTTGAATGTGTCTCTGACCAATTGAACCACATCCAATAATAGCAACATTATTTACATTGTTTATTTTTTTAAGCATATATTACTCTGACTTTTGTATCTTTTATTAAATAATTCGCTATATTTTGAATTAATATCTATTATATCTTTTTCTTTGTTTAATAGATTAATGATATCAGTCAGAGAAAAAACTTTATTCTTATTATAAAGTTTATCAAATACTCTTTTAAAAAAAATAAAATCTTGTTTATAATCTAAAGTCATTCTTAGATCAGGTCTCCTATGCAATTTTTTATTAACTTTTAAATCACTTACATAAAAGTATCCTGTGTCAGTAAAATATTTACCCCATACTTCGGTATGACTTGTATCTTTAATTTCTAATATTTTTTTTAAAGCTGAGATTTTTATGCCGTAACAAAATACACCATGAGGCAAGTCAAACTGCCTTATTAAATCTGCATTTGTTTTTAAGTAATGATCAACTATTTTGTCAGCATAATAGGGATCTACAAAAGGGCAATCTCCAGTAATATTCAGTACATAATCGAGGCTATATTTTTGAGAAGCGTCAAATAATCTCTGAATCACATCATCTTTATGTCCACTGAAAAAGTCTACATTATTTTTTTGTGCTATTATTTCTAACTCCTTGTCTTGGTTCTGATCTGAAGTGCAAATTATAATTTTGCTGATTTTTTTTGACAGCTTTATTCTATCAATAAGATGATCAAGTATGGTTTTGCCTTTAATTTTAAGCGTAAGTTTTTTTTTCAACCTCTCTGATTTAAGTCTCGCGGTTATAAGGAAACCTATGTTAAGTCTCTTTTTAATTGACATCATATTTAGAGCATTTCAAGCAAAATGATCTTTTTTCAAAATTTCGTTTTTTTTAATATCTTTACGAAGCTTTGACCCAAAATTATTTAGCGCGTCTAGTTGACTGAAATTTGATACTTTACCTGTTCTAATAAAAATAAAATCATCTTTTTTAATTATTTTTCCTTTGCTTATATTTTTTGTCGCAACAGCTGTCATTTTGTTTGGTCCAAAAATTGAATAGGACTTTTCAGACTTATTTAGATTTAAACTACCATCACCACTAATTTCACTTACTATTTGTCCTTGCTTAACAATGTCGTTAAAGGAATTTATGGAAACTGCAGCTGAAAAATCAGTTCTTTTTTTCCCAGGTCGAATTGTAATATGCTTTTCTACAAAATCCATATTGTTTGAGGAAATTAATAGAGTTATAAATTGATTTTGATTGTGGTTCCAATCTGTATGATCAGCATAGCCAAATTGATGTTTTTTATAAATTTCTTGTATTTTTCTAATTTTTTTTAAATTGATGTCTTTGTAGCTAGTTGGGTAATTTTGAAAACCAAACATTAAAATACAATGTCTATCTTCAAAATATTGAAGGGCTCGATCAATTTCTTCTATTGTACTTCCTCCGACACCAAAAACTATTTTAGTCTTAATATCTAATTTATTTTTAATTGTCTCTAAAATTGAGGGAACATTCAAACAAACTGAGTGCACTTCTACATACTCTGGTTTCACTTTTGAAGCATAATCTATAGCTTTAATATCGTTCACCAAAAGCATTAACTCTTTTTTATTTTCTCTAATTATTTTTATTAGTTTATTCCATTGATTTTTGGAAAATAACCATCTTTTTAAAGTACTATAAGACGGATGATTTACACTCATATAACTATCAAAATCTAGCGTAATATGAAGTTTTACTATGTCAGCTTTTGATTTTTTACAAATTGAATTAACAAGTTTCTTCATAAAATTAAAATCACCCTCGTGGTGCCAAGCAGTTTCTGCAATAAACTTCAATTTATTCATGTAATTTTTCAAAATCTGATTTATTCCCAATGTCTTGCCAGTCTTCATAAAGTGGAAATAGTTTTATTTTTGTTTTTCTTTTTAGTTTTTTAATGAAATCAGGCATATCGCAATAAGAATTCCCATCAACTGTGGTTAATAAGTCTGGATTAATTACATAAATACCAGCATTGATATGAAATATATTGTCTGGTTTTTCATCAATCCTCTCTACAACCCCATTTTTTGATATAATAACTCCAAATGGAACTTGCATTTTATACTCTTTAGAACAGATAGTAAGTTGACTTTCATTATTATTATGAAAATCAATTAGTTCTTTCAAATTAATTTTACTTAATATGTCCGCATTCATAACAATAATTGGATCTGATAAATGTTTAGCCGATAGCAATCCAAGTGATCCAGCTGTTCCTAATGGCTTCTGCTCTGTTATATATTCTATATTGACTTGTTTACTTTTACCGTCTCCAAAATAATCTTTGATTTTATCTGACTTATAAAACGTTGAGATTACAAAATTGTTAAAACCATTACTTACACAATTTGATATAACGTTTTCTAATATTGGCACATTATTTACTTTCAACATAGGCTTAGGTATATCTTCAGTGAGAGGCATTAATCTTTTTCCAAAGCCCCCTGCTAATATAAAAATAGTATTATTAAATTTTTTATTGTTAATCAGTTCATGTAAAAGTTTTAAACCTTGTATTCTTTTTTGTGAGTCAACAATTGGCATCTGGAATAAATTTTTTTGTGACATAATCTGTCTTATATGAGTATCGCTTACATTATCTAAAACAGTAATAGGATCAACATTCATTATTTGATGAGCTTTTATATCCGTCGAAAATTTTTTTAAAAGCGCACGGCGGATATCACCATCAGTTATTGTTCCTAAAAGTCTATTATTGTCATCATGAACCAAAGCAATTTGGGCTCCTCCGCTATGAAGGACTCTAATTAATTCGTCGAGACCAACATCATCTTTAATGAGTAATTTTTTCCAGTCTTTCATCTTTCAATTTTTGATAAGTTTAGATTTTGCAATAATATTTTTTGTCACTACTGACCTGCCAGCTATAATAGTCTCTCTGCCTACAATAACATTTTGAGTAATTAAACTGCCTGCACCTATAAATGTTTCATCTTTTATATGAACATTTCCACAACATATTGTGCCTGTAGCCAAATGGCAATTACTATCTACTTTTACATCATGTTCAAGAATTGAACCTGTATTTATTATCGAGTTTTCTCCAACAATTACATTTTCTTGAATAATTGTTCCAGCCATAATTTGAGCGCCTTCACAAATTTTTGCAGATTGTGCTATTATTGAATTCTCGTCAATAATTGTTAGGAATTCAAAATTATTTTTTTTAAAATATTTTGTAATTTTTGTTCTATTTCTATTATTTGGTAACTGACCGATTCCGTTAACAAGTATTATTTTCTTTGGATCATAATTCAGTATTTTACTGTCATTTTCTATGACAGGTATATCATGATAAATATCATTTTTTTTTAAATCCTTACTTATTACACCAGAGACAATGTTACCTTGCCTTCTAATTATCTTTAGCAGTAGAGCTGCGTGACTTCCTGATCCAATTAAAAATATCTTCTTTTCCATGCTAATCAATTATGAAATCGTCAATTTTATATGACTTTTTACTTTTTTTACCAATCAGTTTCCAAAAAAGGAATGGATTAATTCCATTGCCTGGTCTTTTTATTTGAATATTATTTTTATTAAATTGTTTACCAGTAGTAATAACATCTTTCGCAACAATGCTTTTTCTTATAATTTTCAAATTTTCAGTCTCCGACTTTTGTAATTTTTTTTCTTTTTTTCCCATAATCTTCTCAATTATTCTTATTTGCCTGATCATTTCACATAGTTCTTTTGGATTAGCTGAGGATTTATGGTCAGGTCCACTCATGTTTTTATTAATCGTGAAATGCTTCTCTAAGACACTCGCACCTAAACAAACTGCAGATAATAAAGTTAATTTATTATTAGTGTGATCGGAATATCCTAATTTAAGTCCAAATTTATGTTTCATTAGTTTTATAGCTAGAAGATTTACCTCGTCAATTGGCGCAGGGTAGTGAGACGTGCAATGTAAGATGGTTACTTTTTTTTGAAGCAACTTTTTTGCTTTCTTTGAATTATAAGCATCCCTGAATTTTTTGATTGTTAATTTTTCATTTTTAAATTTTTTTTTATTTAATAATCCATAGGATATTACACTTAACGCATCAGTTACCTCACGAAGATTTGAAGCACCAGTCGATAAAATTATATTTTTTCCGGAACGGGCATGTTCCAGTAAAAATGGAGCATTTGTTATTTCACCTGAGGCTATCTTGAGAGTTTTTATTTTAATATTCTTTATTAAGAATTTCAAGCTATCACTATCAAAAGCAGAACAAAGAAAGTCTATCTTTTTATTAATACAGTAGTTCGAGAGCTCCATAAGCTCACTCTTCTTTAATTCTAATTTCTTTAACATACTATATTGAGTCTCATCCTTATTTCTATTTAATTGATAACGGGCCTTGCCGGCTAACTTGGTAACAATCATATCAGAATTAAATAATTGAAATTTTACTGCATCAGCTCCTGCGTCAACCGCAATATCAATTAATTTTTTTGCGTGTTTTATTTTCCCATTATGGTTAACACCAGCTTCTGCAATTATATAAGTTTTAATCATAGAATTTTTTTAAAATTATTTTATTTAAATTAACTTTTTCTAATTGTTTTAGAATATTAATACTAGTATTTTTCTTATCGTAAGGATTTTTAGTTAAATTTAATCTTTTAATAAATGATTTAGAGTATAACTTTTTAATCGCATTTTTTATTTCTATTTTATTGGGTTCACAGTTTATTATACTTTCTGCCATAGCTCTTCCTTTTTGTCTTATGCCTATGTTGATTGAGCCAACCTTTAAACTTGGAGCTTCAATAATACCACTTGAAGAATTTCCAATTATTCCATCAACGCATTTTAATAACGATAAGAATTTAATATGACCAAGGGTAGCAAAGATATAAGAATTTTTATTTGTTTTATTAAAATTTTCTAATATTTTATTAATTAAATCACCTTTTGGATCAGCATTTGACTTAGTAAGGAATATATTTGTATTTTTAAGAGAACGTAATACAGACAAAATATCTTTTAAATGTTTTACTGAGTTTTTATTATCAAGGGTAACGGGATGAAATACTAATAATAAATTTCTTTGGCTAAAATTTATTTCTAATATTTCTTTTAATTCCTTTTTTTTTATCAATTTAATTTTTTTAAGATTTTCTACCCCAAGAGAACCTACATTAAAAACCCTCTTTGGATTTTCACCAAGTTTTATAACTCTTTTTTTATAGACAGGTGTTGATGTAAAATGAAGGTGTGACATTTTAGTTATAGAGTGTCTTATTGAGTCATCAAAAGACCCATAAGACAATTCGCCTCCATGAATGTGAGCTATAGGTATATTAAGTATTAATGCCGCTATGCAGGCTGATAGAATCTCATATCTATCACCCAAAACTACCAATAAATCTGGCTTTAATTCTTTATAGGCAATCGATAACCTTGTGATTCCATTTGATATAGATTTAATGACATCCATTTCAGATGATTTATTACCGATAATTTTTACTTTTTTGTCAATTTTGTTATGTTCGAGAATCTCTTCATAAGAGTTTCCAAACGCTTTAGAAAAATGTGATCCGGTTGCAATAATTTGTGTATGTAAATGTCTATTTTTTTTTGATTCTTCAATTAGTAAACTTAGCAAGCCAAAGTCAGCTCTACTTCCAGTTACGTAACAAATTTTTCTCTTACTCATTGACTACACTACTTGGTACATTCACTGCACGTTGAAAAGACCATTCTGTGTTTTCTAAATTATCATAATAGCAACGTTTATAAATTTCTTGCATATGCATTGGCGTCCAGGTTGGACGTACACTAATATTATTTCTGTTTAATAAATCTAAAAAATAATCTCTTTCTTTAGAGTCCTCTAGTATGATCGTATTGAGCCAATAATTAGATTTTGTTCCCTCTACTTCAGTCAGAAATTCAATATTATTCTCATTACCCCATGACTGATATTTCTTTGCTAGTAGTCTTTTTGCTTCAACAAACTGTCCAAGATTTTTAACTTGTCCAAGTCCAAGGGCTGCGTTTATATTTGGCATTCGGTAATTATATCCAATTTCAGAATGTTCAATATAAAAATCATTTTTTAATTTTGCCGTAGTTGTTAAATGTCTAGCCTGTTCAGCAAGATGACTATCGTTTGTAAGAATCATTCCTCCACCTCCAGTGGTTAAAATTTTATTTCCGTTAAAACTTATAGCTGACATCTTTCCAATATTCCCTGTGTGTTTACCATTATTAAAACTTCCAAGTGACTCCGCAGCATCTTCTATAAGAGTTACATGATTAAGTTGGCATAATTGATTTATTTCTTCTATGTTAGCTACCAATCCATAAGTGTGCATTGGTAAACAGGCTGAAATTATATTTTTTGTCACCTTATTTATACATCTTCCATACTTGTCTATTTCTGTGTTTTTAAGAAAGAAATTTTCAAGAGCTTGTGGGCACATACTAAGATTTAATTTATTTATATCTATAAATACTGGTTTTGCTCCACAATAAGAAATTGCATTACATGTCGCAACGAATGAAAGAGATTGGGTGAGAACCTCTGTTCCTGCAGAAACTCCTGATACTTTCAAAGCAATGTGCAATGCCGAAGTTCCATTAACCGTAGCAATAGCATATTTTGAACCAGTATATTTCTTAATACTACTTTCAAATTCACTAACATAATTTCCTATTGATGAAACAAAAGTTGATTTAATACACTCATCAACATATTTCTTTTCTAATCCAGTAAACAGAGGTTCGTGTAATGGAATTTTACTTTTATTAGAAAATAACTTTTTTACTAATAAAATAAAGTCATCAAATATTATACTTTTCTGCACTATAATAAATTTTATTTTCTGGTTTAATAAACCATTCAATTGTTTTTTCAAGACCGACTTCAATTTCTATTAATGGTTCATAATTTGTTAAAGACTTTAATAAACTGTAGTCACAATTCAGTCTGAAAACTTCTGAATTTTTAGGTCTAATTCTTTTTTTGTCTGTTAAAATCTTAATATTTTTATTCATAATTTTTTGTATCAGATTAACAATGGTCTCAATACTATTTTCAGTGTTAGATCCTATATTAACTACCCTTCCAATTAATTTATCTTCCTTTGATACTAAAATTATTCCTCTACATGTATCTTCAACGTAATTAAAGTCTCTTGTTGGGTTTATATCGCCAAGTTTTATTTCTTTAATATTATGATTAATCTGGGAAATAATTGTTGGAATAATAGCTCTAGCAGATTGTCTAGGCCCATAAGTATTAAATGGCCTAACAGTTGTAATTGGGAGTTCATAAGAATTATAGAAACTCATAGCAATTGACTCAGCTGCTATTTTTGATGCACTGTAGGGAGATTGAGGTTGAAGAGGATGTTCCTCATTAATTGGAACATAGTTTGCGGTACCATAAACTTCACTTGTAGAAACATTAATTACTCTTTTTACTTTATTGTTTTTTGCGGCAATACAAACATTCATTGTTCCGTTTATATTTGTCTCCAGGTAGCTCTGTGGTGCAATGTATGAGAATGGAATAGCAATTAAAGCTGCAAGATGATAAACAATGTCAATTTCTTTCATTATTGATTGGCAAAAATCTAAATCCCTAATGTCTCCAGATACCATTGCTATATTTTCTTTGCACTTTATTGATGAAAGCCAGCCCATATTTCCAAAAGAATTATATTGAGCTAAAGCCGTTATTTCATAACCCTGTTGATACAGTAATTCTACAAGATGAGATCCTATAAAGCCATCGGCGCCAGTAACTAATACTCTCATTAAATTTTTAATTTCATAATATTTAACCTTTGCGGAAATTCTTAATATCCCATCTGCACAACTTTAATTGTTTATAAACATCAATGTTACTGTTTTCAAATTAAGATTTAAAATAGTTTTTTTTATGTTCTTCAAGATAATCTTTTTATCCTAAATTATTAAGCCCTACTTCAAAAACAGTGAAATTTAGCATTTATTTTTATGGTACCTGATTTTTTCTGTTGGTTATAGAAATTTAATATTAGTAGTATAGTTTCTATTAATCAAGTATCGGATAGAAGAATAAATTAAAAAGTAGTAACTTAAAGTAGTTTATTTATTTTACTAATCATCTATAAAATTATTAATGAGTTTTTCTTACCGACCTGATATTGATGGCCTTCGAGCTGTTGCAGTCATTTTCGTTGTATTTTATCATCTCTTTCCAGATATTGTTTTTTTTGGTTTTATTGGTGTTGATATTTTTTTTATTATCTCAGGATATCTAATTACTTCGCTCCTTCTATCAAACATAAAACAAAATAAGTTTAGTTTTAAAGAGTTTTATGCCAGAAGAATTATTAGATTATTTCCATCTTTATTAGTTGTTTTATTTTTAACATTTTTGGTTGCTTGGTTTTTTCTTCTAGATCATGAATTATCTTATTTTGGAAAACAATTAACAGCCGGGACAATTTTCTTATTAAATTTTCAATTGATGGGTGAAGAAGGGTATTTCAATATTGCCTCTAAATCGAAACCATTATTACACTTGTGGTCGTTAAGCATTGAAGAGCAATTTTATTTATTATGGCCTTCAGTTATTTTATTAATATATTATTTTAGAAAAAATAGTTTAAATATTTTATTATCACTATTAATTGTTTTTTTTTCGATAAATATATACCTAGAAATATTTTACACTAATGGATCTTTTTATAATTCTCTAGCTAGGTTCTGGGAATTAATATTAGGTGCAATTTTAGGGCTTTATTTTTTTAGAGATAAAAAAGAATATCATTCTTCTAGTTTAAAGATATTCATGGACAATTCCGCTTATTTTGGATTTTTTTTAATATTTATTTTTATCATTTCTTTTCAAACCAATTATACTTATTCAGGATTTTGGATGTTGCTGCCAGCATTCGGTTCGTTTCTGATAATTTTAAGTCAAAGTAATGAGGGTCTTGTATATAGAGTTTTGTCAAATAAATTTTTCGTTAATTTAGGTTTGATATCTTACCCATTATACTTATACCATTGGCCAATAATTTATTTTACCGAGGTTATTTTTGAACAAGTATCTGCCCTAGCAAAATTTACTGTGTTTTTAGTGAGTTTATTTTTTTCATTTATCACATTTAAATTTATCGAAATGCCTATTCGTAAGAATAAGGAAAAAATTTTAAAAAATTCTATTAAACTTATTTTGCTTATGTTTTTATTTTTTTTAATAGGCATTATTACTTACATGAATTATCTACCTAATCGTTCAAATGATGCTTGGGATAACATTTCTCAAGCAAAATTATACCAGCACGCACCAAGGTCATGGGATTCACAAAATAAAATACTAACACCTCATTATTCTCTCAATAACTCAAAGACTGACATAGTTATTTTTGGAGATAGTCATGCAGAGCATTATTTTCAAAAAATAAACTCCAATTCTAAGAAGTATAATCTTAATGTCGCATATATAACTGCTGGTGGGTGTCCTCCATTTCCAAATATTGACAGAATAGATTTAATAAGTCCTTCAAATTGCGACTCTTTTTATAGACAGTCACTGCAGTTTATTAGAGAGAATAACCCAAGTAAAATAATAATTGCTGCATACTGGGATATGTATTTGCTAGGTTCATATGATGATGCTGAAAAAAAAGGAAGTATATTATACGACACAAATGATGATGAAAAAGTACCAGTAGAAATAAACAGCAATCAGTTTCGCAAAATATATTCAGAGTTTGAAAAGGATATAAAAATATTATCGGAAAAAAGTGAGGTCTATATCATTTTAACTGGTCCAACTGGCAATATCTTTGATCCTAATTATATTCTTTCCGAATATTCACGTACTAATCCCAATAATAATCATCCTAAAATACAATCTGTTTCCAAAGATGAGATGAAGCTATTTAAGAAACCGCTTAAGGAATTATTTAGCGATTTAAAAAAAATGAATAATATTAATCTTATTGATCCTATAGATTTTTTGTGTTCACAGGAAAATTGTGAAAATTTAATAAATGGTCATCCTTTAAATTTAGATAAAGATCATCTCTCAGACTATACAGTAATAAACCATGTAAACTATTTAGATAATATTTTTATTAAGTGAAACATTAAAATTGGTTGCGGGGGTAGGATTTGAACCTACGACCTTCAGGTTATGAGCCTGACGAGCTACCAGACTGCTCCACCCCGCGATAAATTATGTTAAGAAAAATATTAGGTAATGGGTAAGCATTTTTAAATTGCTGATAACAATCAAATATATACTTATAAATTAAATGTGTCAAATTTGACAATATTTTAATCTTTTCTAGTAACAATAAAAGTTAGAACTAAAATTAAAAAATTCACAATTAAAAAAGTCATTATTACTATAGTTACTTAAGTAAAGAAGGAGCTAGTAAATTAAAAAAAAAGAATTAATATAATATAGATATTTATATAATTCTATTATTTAGGCGCTTAAGGAACGTGTGTTATGAACAAAAATTTAAGTGATCCATCATTGCTTACATTGGATACGACTTCTAATAGTATATTAAATTTAATAGAACAATTATTAAAACATTGGAAAATAATTTTCATTAGCACACTCGTAACTACAGTCATTTCGATTTTATTCACTTTTAATATTAAGATTTATTTTGAGGAGGATTTTGAAGTAGAAAAAATATCAAAATCTGAAGAAATAAATTATTTAATACTAAACCAGAGATATGTTCCGTTTGAAGAATTTGACTCATATATAACAATTGATAATGAAGATAATTACTTACAATTTAATATTAATGCTGAAAGTATCATTAGTGAAATGTTCAGAATTATGAATGAGAGAGATATTTTAATAGAAGAGATTAATAATAGTAATATTTTAGATAAAGAAAGCTTAAGCGAAGAAGAATTTAGATTAAGGCTTAAGTATTTTGCTCAAAATAATTTTGAATTTAATGTTATTGATGACGAAGATAAACTACATTATTCCATAACTTTAAAAGGTAAATTAGACGATAGAGACACGCTTTTAAAAATATTAAAAAAAACATGGAGCGTAGCCAAATTAGAACTTAATCAACTATATAAAGCTAAGTTTAAAATGATGACAGACAACTATGAAATCATTAAAAATATTTACCAAGAAGACTTAGAAGAAAGAATCGAATTGGCAATGAATGAATTGTTATTTATTAAAGAAAATAGATTAACTTTTTTAAAAGAACAATTATTAATTGCTGAGGGCTTGCAAATAAAGGAGAATCTATATTTAAATAATCAAATAAATTCTGAATTAAATGTAATCACTGATGAAAATAAAAAATTAAAAGATTTTATTACAACAAAATTTTCATATTACTTAAAGGGCTCTGACTCAATTAAAAAAGAAATTGAAATACTTGAAATGAGCAATGAAAAACTCATTTTTGATGAAAAATTACTAAATTTGAAAGTTAAACTTCTGAAAATAAAAAGTGATAAATATATAGATAACATTACGGATATTTTTAATCAGTCTCCAATCATAAATGAAAAACTCAATTTTACGCCGGGTAAGATTAACTACGCAAGTAACATCAAAATAGAGTCATTGAAATCTTTAGTTATAATAATAGGTCTACTTTTTGGCTTAATTACCTCAATATTTTACATCTTATTAAGAGATATATACTTGAGTTATAAAAAATCTAAATACTAAATTTGTTTAGTTTAAAGTATTAAGAATCTTATGTAATACAATGTTACAATATTCAAATGTTCCATTCATATCAGTTCTTATTGCTACATTTTTGCCAACTATAATAAGTATAACGGGCTTTAACTATATTCAATACTTTCCATTAATATTTATTTTAGTTTTTGTAATCATTAATTTTAGATACTTTCTAAATATCAAAATAGAAGTAAGTCATTATATCTTTTTAATTCTTTCCTTACCTGCAATTATATATCCTCTAATGACTGGTCGAGGCATAGGTTCTGGAGGAATATTAATTATTATGTTTTTGGTTTTTTTTTATTACTACACTTTAAAAAATTCAATTAATAATACATCTGTATTTAAACTAATAAGTCAAATTTCAATTATATATTTTATTCATTTGATATTTTTGTATATCGAATTTTTTTTGATAGTTTTTGGAAACCAAAATTTTCTAATAGAAAATATGAAAAACTCAAGTATTGAAATTTATAAAGGATATAATCATGCCTATTTTCTTCATTTCATTGGATTTGATTATGCTCGTGGATTGAATAGTTTACTTTTAGGAAGTCAGGCTGCTGCTCAGCTAACAATATTGATGTTTTTCTGGTGGCTACCAATTTATAAATATGATCCATTTAAAAAAAACTTATTTATCTTATTACTAATAATAATAATGATCCCAATAAGTTCACAGATGACTTCAATGATATTATTGGCAGGTGCGTTGATCTACAGTATTTATCTCATGCCTTACTCACTATTGGGAAATAATTTTTTAAAAATCTCTTTGCTTGCTTTAATTCTAATTTTTCCGTTTTATTTTTATAATATAATATTTTTCAAATTAACAGACCCAACTGAAATGCCTAAATATTATGATAGATTCTTGGAGCCAGTATTATTTTTTATTGACCAGAACTTAGCAGATAAAATTTGGGGATATGGCTCAAATAGATTTTGGGAATATGCAGACAACAATACAGGACCTGCATCGGATTTTGGATATTTTGCAATTGTGTTGCAATCAGGCGCTTATTTTGTAGGCTTATTAACTTTTGTAATTTCTTACTTATGTTTTAAATACACCTATCTAATAAAAAATAAGACTAATACTGACATTAATCAAAATTATTTAAGAATCTGGATAACCCTAGGTTCAATGAATTGTATTTCTGTTTTAATTTGGCTTGGTTCCCTCATACATTATGTTCCTGCCCTTGAACTCGCTGGAAGAGAATTATTTTCGCTTCATATAGCCGTTCTAATGATTTCGATTTACAAAATTATAGAAACAAATTTCTATAAATCTTAAAAGGTGATTTGTAAGTCTATATATTTTTATATTTTCTTAGGGAGATTTTATAAAAATACCCTACCAAAGTTGTTGGCAATAAACTAAATGTTAGTCTTATTATTATATTTATGATCATAATAATTAGGCTCATATAACCAATTCTATACATCATAAAAAAATCTTTGATGCTCCAAAATGTGCTACGCAATTCAGTTCTTTTTTTAATTATTCTTTTGCCAGCTCTCACGAACACAAGTTTTTTCTGTAAGTTATAGAATTTACTACCACTTACAAGCATTCTTGCTACTAAGCTCCAGTCTTCATTACTTGGCTGATTTTTATAACCACCTGATAGTATATATGCTTTTTTCTTAAACATTAATGTAACATTGTTTACTGGCATTCTCCATTTTCCAAAAGAGAAAATATCTTTGTGCTGCTCAGGTACATATCTAATCGATAATGCATCTCCGATGTTATCATTAAATTCCTCAATTAAACCACCCACAGCATCACAATCTTGTTTTAAAATAGTTTTAAGTTGTAATTCAAATCTGTTATTAATAGAAATATCGTCAGAGTCCATTAAGGCAATTATTTCATTTTTACTTTTATTAATACCAAAGTCTCTGCTTAGTCCTGGTCCACAATTTTTATCTAGAAAGAATATATTAAATCTTTGACTCATTTTTAATTTATCGAGATATTCATGAAGATCCTTTTTTATTTTACCATCTACAACAATTATTATTTCGTCAGGTAAAACACTTTGCGATGTTAGACTTTCCACAGCTTGTCTAAAAAATGATAAACTGTCATTAAAATACACAGGAAGAATTACAGAAAAACTTGGCATGGTCTTTTTATTTTCTCTTGTTACACACTTCTTCCGCCATCAATTATAATAGACTGACCAGTCATATATGCGCTTGCATCTGAAGACAAAAATACTATCGCATCTTCATATTCGTCTATATTTGCCCATCTACCAAGTAGAGTTCTTTTCTCTACATTTTTGATTATATGTTCTTGCTGTCCATCCAATACACCACCAGGAAGTAATGCATTCACTCTTATCCCGAATCTTCCCCAATATTCAGCAAGATACTTGGTCATTCCGATAAGCGCTGTCTTTACGACTGAGTAGCCTATTGGCTTAAATTGCTTAATATCATCAAAAGTTTCAGTTGGCGAATAAACTCTTTGATCTGGAGCTCTAATTGCTAAATCAGATGAAATATTTACTATTACGCCGCTACCATTAATTTTCATCATTTCTCCAAATACCCTAGAGCATATAAATGAACCCGTTAAACCCACATTAATTTCAGAGTGCCATAGGTCCATATCATAATCCTCAACTCGTCCAGAAAATTCACTATCATTTTTCATTTTTGGATTTAAAGCCGCGTTATTTATAAGTATATCAACTTTTTTTCCTTTATTATTTAAGTTATCCGCCAGTTCAGAAATTAATTTAAAATCAGTAATATCAACTAAAAATGATTGAGTATCTATATTCGGAAATTCAGTTAAAATTTTATCTTTAACTAAGTTTAGTTTTTTATCATCAATATCGATTAGAATTAAATCAGCGCCAGATGATGCCAAAGCTCTTGCATGTCTTGGTCCAAGTAAACCAGATGCTCCCGTTATTAGGGCTGTTTTGCCCAACAATAAATCACCTTTAAAGCTTACCATAATTTAAATTTCTCTCTTTTGATTAATCAAAAAATCTTTATTTTTTGACCAATTAATTTCTGCTATCGCTGGATTTTCATAATAAGCTTTATAGATGTCATCTCTACTTGCAAACTCTCCAACTGTTTTTCTCAATGTAGTTAGCATTTCATAATCTTCATGATAGTCTAATGTTAGTCTTAAATTAATATCAGCTCTTTCATCATCAGGCAAAATTTCATATTTTAGTTGACTACTTTTACCTATAAATTCCCATATAAATTCAGTATCAATTTCTTCAGGAAAATTATCGTGAAGATTGTGAATAGCTTTTGAATTCATCGAATAACCTACGCTGGCAAGCCCCTTGGATGATCTGTTAGATGGATAGATAATGTCAGACCTTCCATTTAGTAAAAGATCAATACTTTTTTTCATTTCGTCACCATCAAAAAATGGATCGTCAGCATCAATTGAATGAAAATAACTAAGATTAAATCTTTTGACACAATCAGACCATCTTTTAATTTTATTAAGCTCAGATCCTCTAAAACATTTAATATTTTTTTTCTCAGATATTTGTTCAAGAATATCATCTTCTGTATTCGTTGTTGTGCACACAATTGGCTCAATACTATAGTAAATACATCTGTCAATTACATGATCTATAACAGTTTTTTTTCCAAATTTTTTTAGGCATTTATTAGGAAGTCTTTTTGACTTAGTTCTTACTGTAATAATACCAGGAAATGTGTAGTTCACCATTATATGATGTGTTCTCTAAGTTTTTTGGCAATTGGTTTTTCTTCATCAATAATTTTTTTTATACCATCTCCCATCGCAGTTTCTATTTTTCTTACTCCCTCTACAAGTAATCGCATCCCGTTCATTTCAATTGAAGCCGCTTGATCAGAACCATACATACTTCTATTAAGAGTTATGTGCCTCTCTATACAAGTTACTCCTAATGATGCAGCCGCATGTGATATAAGAACTCCCGACTCATGACCACTGTATCCAACTTTGCAATTATATCTATCCCTTAAAGTATTAATAACATTTAGGTTAGCATGCTCATCTTGCATTGGGTAAGTCGAAATTGTGTGCATTAAGTCAAAATCACAATTGTATTTTCTAAAAATATTTACTGCCTTATCTATATCTTCTAATTCTGACATACCTGTTGAAATAAAAGTTCTTTTATTTTCTTTTGCCACCATTACTAATAATTCCTCTGATACAATCATGGCTGAAGCAATTTTATTGTAAGGTAAGTTAAATTTTTTCAGGAACTCTTGACTTTTTAAATCCCAAGCAGAAGCAAACCATTTAATTTTTTTTTGCTTACAATATTCATCAATTTCATAGTAATCATTTTCACTAAATTCCAGTCCTAGTTTTTGTTCTCTTTGCGTAGTTCCCCAGGGACTTTCACGGGATGAGTCAAGCATTTCTTGAGAATAAACTTCTTCGACTGTTCTTTTTTGAAATTTAACTGCATCAAAACCGCATTTAACAGCATTATCAATTAGTTTTTTACATATACTTAAATCTCCATTGTGGTTAATTCCTATTTCACCAATAATTATTATGCTCATAATAAATTTTTTCCCCCATATAATAATTCTTTAATATTTAAACTAAATATATCTTCTACTAATTCCCTTACTACACCTTCCCCACCATTCGACTTTAATCTAATATCTGATAAATCTACAATTTTTTTATGGCTATCATTGGGACATATACGTAATTTGCATAATTGCATTGCATTGTAATCGTTTATGTCATTTCCAATATAGATACACTTGTTTAAATTATAATTATTTTTATCAACGATTTTAAGTATTTCTAATTTTTTATCTTTTACATTTTGCTTTACTTTTATCTTGAGTTTGTTGGCTCTATGAGTGACTAATTTATTTCTTTCTGTTGATATAATATAACATGTTAACTTATTTCTAATGACATCAAATGCTAGTCCGTCAGATCTATTAAATCTTGCCATTTCAATGCCTTTGTCACTAAGATAAACCATATTATCTGTAAGAACCCCATCACAATCGATAAATAAAACATCAAAATTATTAATATCTATTTTCATATGCTATAAGGTTTAATATTAATTAAACTTTTTTATTGTTTTTTGTAATATGAGTGCTTGATTTTTTGCTTCCTCTAAATTTCTATAATTTGTTTTAAAAGACATTAATTGGGATTGAACTTTTTCAGCTATAGGACACATTCCGTTATAATATTTATATTGCTCACTGTAAGTACATTTATTGTTTTTTGGTAAGTAGCCAGTCTTAAAATATACTTCATCTTTTATCATAGGTTCTTGATAGGAAACGGCAACAGCTCCATAAAATCCATCTCCGCCTTCGGCTTTAAAATTGTGCCAAAACTTCTTCCAATTTGAACCAAATTTTTCTTCCCCTAAATACCTAGCAGAAAATGTGTAGTAGGAATTTATATAACCATCGGGGACATATTGTGGCATTATCCAATAACAATCATTAATAGCGTCAATGAAATATTCAGCACACTTTTGTCTTCTCCGAACAAGCTCTTCAATTCTTTCTAGCTGTGCAAGGCCCATAGCTGCTGTTATTTCATTCATCCTATAGTTGTAACCAAGGGTGTCATGCCTTCTATAATTAGGATCTTGAAATTCCTCAGGTAATTTTTTTGCGAGTGGAGCATCAGGTGATATTGCCCGATAGCCATTAAAACCATTTTTTCTAACAATAGTCGCAAAATCAGGGTTATCAGTTGTTATCATACCACCCTCACCTGTCGATAAATGTTTCTTTGTTTCAAAACTCCAGCTAGTCATATCACCAATTGTTCCAGCAAGTTTATCTTTATAGACTCCAAGGACACACTGAGCAGAGTCTTCAATTACAATAATATTATTTTCTCTCGCCATTTTCATAATTGGGTCCATATCAGCTGATAAACCATGCATGTGAACAACTTGTATAGCTTTTGTTCTAGGTGTTATTTTATTTTTAATATCCGAGGGATCTATATTAAAAGTTTTTGGATCAATATCTGCAAATACAGGTACAGCATTCTGGTGTAAAGTAGTTGCTGCATTCATCAAAACAGATTGTGCAGGAATAATTACCTCGTCACCTGCTCCTACTCCTGCTGCGGCAAGACATGATTGAAGAGTGCCAGTGCCTGAGTTATGAGCAATTCCATATTTAACTCCAAACTTTTTTGCAAATTCTTTTTCAAGTCTAACAGAAAAGGGTTCAGCATCTTGATAACTTTCCCAATCTAATACCTGAGCTATATATAGTAATTCATTTCCACCATATTTACTGTAATCATCTTTTTCTAACTTTTTAATAATACCTAGAATTGTATCCTTGATGTTGTTGTTGTTCTTTTCTTTTTCTAGCATAAAATATTTTAATGTTGATTAATGTTTACCTAAATTAAAATTCAAAGTCTACTCAAATATCTTATTTTAATAGAGTCTAATCGAAATATTAACAATAAAATTTAATATCAATTCAATATTTACTAATTGTTTTACTTATAACTCTTAAATAATATATTTTAAATTTGTCGTTCTCAATTCCACTAACAAGAAAGTTAGCATTTTAATATTTAATTAATCCAATCTCTAAGTTTTAAATAATTTTCATCTCCAATTACTAATTTTATATTTTTTTTACTTAAATTTTCTAAGTACCAAAAGATCCTATTTATATAATTGGGTCGTAAAATAGTTTCTATTTTTTTTTGATTAAAAAGTGAGTTTATTGAATTCCTGTTGATAATTATGCTACTAGTATTATTAACCCCTCTATTTGAGTTATAAATTTTATTATATCCCGCTTCCAAGACTGCAATATTTGTCGCTTCATTATACTTCCCATAAGGATATGAAAAATCACTAACTATTGAGCCAATTTTTTGCTCAATGATATTTTTAGATGTAATTAATTCAATATTTAAAATGTCATTACTAACAGTGGTTAAATCTTGATGAGAATACGAGTGTGATCCAAAGATGGCACCGTAGGCAGACATCTCTCTAATCATACTCCACGATAAGTAATCTTCCTTTCCGATAAATTTTGGGACAATAAAAAAAATAGCCTTGATATCACTTTCTATTAATTTACCTATTGCCTCATGATAACAGGACGCATATCCATCATCAAAAGTAATAAAATAATTTGTTTTATTTTTTTCTTGTTTTTGTATAGCGTCTACTCTCTTTACAGTTTCATCAAATATTTCAAAATATACATCCTCAAAATATCGATTATTTTCAATTTTATTATTTATGATTCTATGAAATAAAAGATAAATATCTTTGTAATTATTCTTTGTCATTTATTCTAAATATACCTTTATCAATTTAAAAACTTATTTGGAATAAATATTCCAAGACTATTTTTCTCTAATATTAAATTATCGATATCATGCTTGTTTATGTACTTAAAGTCTGAAATTTGTTTTCTGTGGTCACCCCAGATTAATGAATAGTCACAGTCAATTATAATGTGACTTAAAATTCTATTAGATGAACCAAACTTTTCCATAATTTTTTTTTCATCAAATTCTAGCATTAAAATAGGCTTATATTTTTTTGAAATTCTACTGATTCTGGAATTATATTGGATTGAAAACCCTCAACGTCAATTTTTATTAGATCAGGTACAAAGTTATTTAAGATACAATAATCGTGCAGTGTGTAATTATTTATCTTCTGTAAATAGGGCAAAATTTTTCGATGATTAGTATTATTGAATATTAAAATAATATTTCTGATTAAAAGTTTAATCCACAAAACTGGTGTAAATTTATGTAGGTCATACGCGTTAACAATGTTTAGTTTTTTACATGTCTCGTAGCTGATTGCACAATTATCTATAATAATGTTCTCTTTAAAAGAATTTAATTTTATGTTTGAAATTGATGTTAATTTAGAATCTGGGTTAATTTCAGCGCCTCTAATTAGTATGTTTTTATAAATGTTAGCTGCTAAAATACACCAGTATCCGTAATGTGAGCCTATATCTAAAAATTTGCTAATACGAATATTTTTATTTAATAAATATAAAAGGAATGAAACTAGACCAGGTTCATGAACAGAGCCATTTTTATGTTCTTCATTAAGCCAAGATGTATTATCTTTCATTCCATTGGCTCCACTGGATGACTGTTGAAAAAACATGATATCTAGATTATTTATGACCAATTCCATAACATCATTTTTTGAGTTGATAGAACTTTTTATTTCTTTTGATAATTCATTTATTTCTGATGCAATAGTTTCTATATTCATCTTTTAATTTTCATTAAAAATATCTCTCGAATAAACTTTTAATCTTACGTCATCTAATTCTCTAGAAATCCTGTTTGCAATAATTATATCAGACTTATTCTTTAATATTGATATATCATTGCAAACTTCATTATCTAGAAATTCAATCTCGTTTAAATTTGGCTCATAAATTATTATTTTGATACCTTTTTCTTTCAAATGTTTTATTACATCAATTATTGCACTTTCTCTAAAATTATCTGAGCCTTCTTTCATTGCAAGTCGATATATTCCTACACAATTAGGTTTCATTTTGATAATTTGATCACAAATAAACCTTTTCCTAGTCATATTGGATTCTACAACTGCCCTAACAATATTACTTGGGATATCTTTGAAGTTTTGAAGTAATTGCTGAGTATCTTTAGGGAGGCAATAACCACCATAACCAAATGAGGGATTATTATAAAAATTACCAATCCTTTCATCATGACCAATTCCATCTATTATTTTTTTTGAGTCAAAATTATTTAGCTCACAAAAAGTATCTATTTCATTGAAATAAGCTATTCTCATAGCAAGGTACGTATTGGCAAATAATTTAACGGCCTCAGCCTCACTAGATCGCATAAATTCAACTGGGATTTCTTTTTGACCCTTTGTTGCAGACTCTTTTAATAAATTGGCAAAATTTTTTCCATCCAGACAATCACTCCCAATAATTATTCTCGATGGATTTAGATTATCATATAATGCACTTCCCTCTCTTAAAAATTCCGGGGAAAATATAATATTTTCCCTTGAGTATCTTTTTTTTATATTTTCTGTGAACCCAACAGGCACTGTAGATTTTATTATTATGGGACAATTGACGTTAATCTTAATGACTTCTTCAATAACAACTTTAATTGAACTTACATCAAACTCGTTTGAGTTCGGGTCATAATTAGTTGGAGTACAAATAATAATTAAATCTGCATTTGAGTAGGCATCTTCTTTATTATTAGTTGCCGATAGATTTAGATCATGGTTTTGAAAAAACTCTTCTATCTCTTTATCTTTTAAAGGACATACTCTATTATTAATTTTCTCAATTTTATTTAAATCAATATCTAAACCAGTTACCTTATGATTTCTTGACAATAATGTTGCAAGACTTAATCCTACGTAACCTAGACCAACAATTGTTAAATTCATTTTCATATAAAATAAAGCATTTTGAATTCAAAGAAATATTAAAATTGATTATTTATGAATAATTTGAAATGAAATATTTATGCCATTTCCATGATGTAGAGATTATATTTTCTAAATTACTCATATATGAAGGTTTCCATTTTAACTCTTTCATTGCTTTACTATAATCAGCTATTAATATGGCTGGGTCGCCCTCTCTTCTTTTACTGAATTTATAATTAATTTTTAAGCCAGTAACTTCCTCACATTTTTTAATAACATCTAATATTGAATATCCTTTTCCATTAGCTAGATTGTATGCAGTAGATCTTCTATTTTCTTTTAAATTTAGAAATGCTTTATAGTGGGCTTTAATAATATCATTGACATGAACATAATCTCTCACACAAGTTCCATCTTTTGTATCATAATCATTTCCATTTATTGAAAAAGTTGTTTCATTATGAATTGAATTAAGTATTTGTGGGATTAGATGTGTCTCTGGTTTATGAAACTCTCCAATTTTTGCATCATATGATGCTCCTGCTACATTAAAATAGCGTAGTGAGATGAACCTCATTTCTGTCTCATGAGATATTTTTTTCATATATTCCTCGCATAACAACTTGCTTTTTCCGTATATGCTTATTGGTTTCTTTGGGTGGCTTTCTTTGATTTTATTCGTTAGAGGTTTTCCATAAATTGCTGCGCTTGATGAAAAAATAAGAAAATTATTATTATTTTCTCTCATTACTTTAATTAGATTATATGTTCCATTAAGATTGTTTGACATATAAGCTTCCGGTTTCTTAAATGATTCTGCGACAATTGATTTAGAAGCAAAATGAAATACCCCATCATATTTTCTTCCTCGTAATAACTTTGAGAGATTGCTGTAATCTTGAAGATTAGCATTTATAACTTCACAATTTTTTATTGCCCATTTATTACCTGTCGAAAAATTATCAATAATTACTGGATCATAATTCATCTGCTGAAGGAATTTAACCATGTGCGATCCAATATATCCTGCTCCACCTGTTATTAGAAAATTCATTTAGAATTATTTTAATTTTTGCGAAAGAAGTTTATCAATAAAATTACTAAAATTTTCTGATGAATTCTTATTTTTTATATTGTAGTACTTTTCGACTAGACTTCTTTGAGTCAAATTATATTTATCAAGGTAATTATCTCCATTATCAAGTATTTCATTTAAAGTGTTCAGTAGTTCAGATAAGGATTTAACTTCGTTTCCAGGCATAATTTTCTTATAATCTTCAATAAATCCTTTCTCTTTTAGGTATTTTTCATAATCGTGGAAAAAAAAAATCTGTGGTCTATTTAAGATTGCAAATTCAGTACTTGTTGTTGAATAGTCATTTAGAAGAATATCAACTTCTATCATAAAATAGTTAACATCTAAAAATGGATCTTTTCTAAGATCAAGAAAACAAACTCGATCAGTTTCATCTAGCCGATCCTGTGGCTCCAATGTTGTATGAATTGAGTATACAAAATAACAATCATTTTTTCGAAGCCATTGGTTGAATAATTTTTGATCAAAGCCGTCCATTTCAAATAAAGGAAATTTAAATTCATAAGGCCTCCATGTAGGTGTGTAAAATATGATCTTTGAACCTGGTTTGAAATTATTAAACAAGGACTTAGATATCATTTTTTTTTGGTGCCTTGAATTTACATATTCTTTATCAAAGAAATGATCGCATCTTGGATACCCTAAATTTATCAATTTTTCATCGGGTAAAAGGTGAGCCTTTTTACCAACATGTTCAATTGAATAATCTGATGGATAATTGACATAATCAAAAGCAAGAAGATTTTGAATTTGCTGAATAGCAGTAAATGCTTTTGATCTACCACTTCTTGAAAAATTAGACTTGGGGCCGTTACCGTGTTGTGTAGTAATTTTTATTGTATTATTGCTATCCATGATTTTAAATGGATTAAAATAGTTTGTACCAGAGTCTATAATAATTTTTGCTCTTAAAAGAATCCATAACATATGTAAAGGTGAATAAGTGCTTACGTAATTATAATTTTTTTGTTTAAGATAAGATTTTATGTATTTATTATCCGTTATCCAATATATTTTATTTTTTTGTTTTTCACTAAGGTACTCAAACAAATAACGAGTGTTGTCTCTATAAATTTGTCTACTGAATGTTCCTAAAACAATTATGTTTGATTTAGGTATTATTTTTTTTATAGGATAGAATATAATACTAAGAATAGAAGAAATTGTATTTTTAATCATGTTAGAATTCTTTACAAGTTAGTTGTAATCAGCTTTTTTCTCATCAAATATTCCTTTGAATTCATCTTTTGAAATAATTACTGGATGATTTTGTAATCTCTCAATATTTATAGATTCAATTATCTGTTTGGTAATTTTTGTGCCTCTGAGATTTAGTTTATTTAAATCATTTTCAAGTTCACATTTTTTCATTAATTTAATCCATTTGGCTTCCATCTGTTCAGGCCCAGAAACTTTAAATACTTCATATATCTTTTTCATTCTTCTTAAATGATTTTTAATCGTAATGCCCTTATTCATAGTTTTTGAATAGTGATTGATTTTAAAAAATTTTCCAAGTGTCAAGGCAACAGCGTGTCCATGAGCAATATTTATCAATGATGATATTTTGTAGGATAGAGCATGAGGTGCAGTGGTTTTTGTAATATTAATGGCTTGTCCTGCTAGATTTGAACCATACATCAATTGTGTTGTAGATCTTGTATTTCTACTAATCACACTTTTCTCAAGATTTTTATAAATGATTTCCATTGCGCTAAGGGATAGTTTTTGAGATTTTAAATTACTTCCTACCGACCAATAAGACTCAATGGATTGAGATAGAGCATCAAAAGCAGAACAGGCAGCTAAATATTTTGGCATAGTACTAACTAAATCGGGATCAATTATAGCAACTGATGGTAAGAGAAAATTAGAAGCAAGGGAATATTTTTTACTATTAATATAAACTACTGCAAAGTGCGTTGACTCGCTTCCAGTTCCAGCGGTTGTTGGTATAGCAATTAATTTTTTTAATCTTTTATTAATTTTTTTTTGCCCACTTGCCACTAAATTAAAGTTAGATGAAGAGGACTGAGCAGCATTTATTAGTTTAGCCATATCAATTACTGATCCACCACCAATTCCAATCAAGATTTCGCACCTTTTTTTTTTAAATAATTTCACACCTCGAATAGCGTCTTCAATCTTTGGGTCGGTAGAAAAATCATTATAAAAATTAAATATATGATTTTTTTTTGATAATTCCTTTATTATTTGTTGGCCTATGCTGTTTTTGTATGAATTTTTACCACAAACAACTAATATATTTTTTTCTCGAGAGCCAATAAATTTTTTTAATTCTTTTATTGAACCTCTTCCAAATTTTATTCTTTGTTTCATAAGTACCTAGATATTTCTACTTATTTAAAATTAGAGCTTACTATTTAAAAACTTGATGAAAGTTTCTTTATTTTCTTTTGGAGTTTCTTTTGGCCGTACCAATTTATCATTATCTTCTATTCCAACTATCACTTCAATAAATGAACAATGATTTTTATACTCAATAGAATTTATTACACCAGTCAGTTCTTCAGCATTTTTACACTTAAAGACCGCTTCAAAATTACATGCACTTGCGATTTTGCAGAAATCAACCTTAAAACCTACAGTGTCCTGACCACCAACAGACTCGTGAACTCCATTGTTTATTAAAAAATATTTTATTCTTTTAGCTTTATTTGACCCTAATATAGCTAATGCTCCCATATGCATAAGACACGAACCGTCACCATCAATACAAATTATATTTTTTTTAGTTTCATTGTTTCTTCTTCCCATCTCCAATCCTAATGCAATTGAAGAAACATGTCCCATGGATCCAACAGTCATAAAATCACTTATCTCGCTAAGATTATTTTTTCGAATTTCATATAACTCTCTCGAAGCTTTTCCAGTAGTTGAAAGTATAACGTCATTTAAATTCACGTTTGATACTATCGTCTCGATTGCGTGCCGCCTTGGGTATGTCATATTTGTTTTTTTTATTTTTTTTGCTTTGTAGCTTTTGAAACAATCTTTTTGACAAATAATAGCTACTGGCGATTGCTCTGCTTTCACTTTTTCGACAACAATCTCAATTTCTTTTGATATTTCTGATGTATGATCAATTTTAAAATTGGGTATATTTATAAGGTCCAACTGACTTTTAAGTATCTGACCAGGTAGACAATGCTGTGGCTCATCTTCATCGCCAGGTTTTCCTCTCCAACCAATCAGCAAAATCATAGGTATGGAGTAGACTTCTTTATTAGTTAAGGAAGTTAATGGATTTATACAGTTACCTAAACCTGAATTTTGCATAAAAACTAAAGGTGTATTTCCTGTAGCTAAATGATATCCCGTGGCCAAAGCGATAGCATTTCCCTCATTAGCTGTTATAAGATAATTGGATTTGTCTACATTTTCGCTCATACATGAGATTAATTCTTTCAAAAGAGAGTCTGGTACACCTGTAAAAAAATTTATATTTTTTTTCGCCATGCAGTTAATGAATTTTAAAGGATCAATCATTATTTTGTACCTTTTATTAGCTCTAGCATTTCATTAATTGGCATTAAATCTTTTTCAGCTTCAAAGCTTCTTTTGTTCTTTAAGATTGATTTTGCAGTCTTGACCATTGCTGGATAAGCACTTCTTAAGAGGTGATTTGCATAAATTACTACTTTTACACCACTTTTGATCAATGCTTCCTCTGTTATTGAGCTGTAAGTTGATGGAACTACAATAAGTGGCTTTTTATTTTTTAGTTTATTATATTCTTTACAAAAATTTAATATTTCGAGAGGTTTTTTTTCTTTGCTGTGTATCATGATTGCGTCAGCACCAGCTTTCATGTATGCCTTTGATCTTTTCATAGCATCTTTAATTCCTTTCCTTAGGATCAGACTCTCTATCCTAGCAATAATCATAAATTCTTCAGTTGCTTGAGCAGACTTGCCAACTTTGATTTTATCACTAAAATTTTTAATTGAACTTTGATTTTGTGGAACATCAGTTCCAAATAATGAATTCTTTTTCAGACCAACTTTATCCTCAATTATAACAGCTGAAATACCCAATCTCTCCAAAGTTTTTACCGTAAAAACAAAATGCTCATTTTTACCTCCTGTGTCACCGTCAAATATTACTGGTTTAGTTGTTACGTCTAAAACTTCATTCAAGGTAGAAATGCGAGATGTTATATCTACTGCCTCTATATCTGGTTTACCCTTTGCAGTTGAATCGGTAAGACTGCTTGCCCACATTCCATCAAATTCTAGTTTTAATCCTTTAACTTTAATACTGATATTTTCTACTATTAATCCTGATAAGGCATTGTGAATATCAAGAAATCGAATTAAAGGCTTGGAATGGATAAGTCTTCTCAATGATTTCAATCTTATTTCTGGTGTTGATCCAATTTCCTCTAATGCTTTCTTGATTTTTGAAGATGAAATGCCGGGTGTATAACGAACCTCAACTAATTTTCCTCCAAATTTAGAAAGGGTTTTTATAACTTTATTTCTTGTGTCTTTCTGAATACCTGACCTCCAATCGTCTCCATGAACTACAAAGTCTGGTTTAATTTTTTTTAAGTTTCTTGTATAATCCAATGTAGTCTGAGCAATAACATTCTTCACGCCTTTTATTTGCTTGATAACCAGTTTTCTTTTCTCAAAATCCATAACGGGCATTCTTTTATAACTGCTAATTGCTTCATCTGTTAAAAGTCCAACTGTAACTTCTCCTAAAGATGAAGCTTTTTTAATAATATTCAAATGACCTGGGTGAATAAGATCGGCACTCATTCCAACATAAACAATTTTTTTCATGTGAGTTGTCTATCTATTTGAAAAGATAATGATAAACAGTTTTTTAGTACTTTTAAAGATTTAACTTTGAGATAAAATTTTTATTAGCGAAGTGAACTTCTTTCACGTTTAGTAGACCTGGCAATGTCCTACTCTCCCATGCCTTAAGACAAAGTACCATCGGCGCTGGAGCCCTTAACGTTCGAGTTCGAAATGGGA
>MDTB01213438.1_pt1 | contig 56431 bp, 50 predicted proteins | sample 811161 | NCBI WGS metagenome assembly MDTB01 (sample SAMN05326650, study PRJNA326480) | marine metagenome | isolation source: seawater | place: Mediterranean Sea | collected 2009 | reverse complement strand
TACAAAATTGAGCCACAATATAGTATATTTATTGAGGATATCGCAAGAAATTTAAAACCAGCGCATGAATTAGGAATGAAAACTGTTTGGATTAAAAATGATGAGCCTTGGGCAGCTAAATTTTCTGACTCTGATTTTATTAACTATAAAACGGATAATCTTGCTAAATTTTTAAAGGAGATAAATGAATCTAAATGAATTAGAAAAAATAATTAACAAGTCTTTTGAAAATAAAGATAAGGTAAATGCAAACTCAGATAAATCTATTATTGATGCAATAAATAAAACTATAGAATTAACAGACCAAGGAAAAATTAGAGTTGCTGAAAAGCATAGTAATTCTTGGAAAGTCAATCAATGGATTAAAAAAGCAATACTTTTAAGTTTTAGAATAAATAAAATGGAGATTTTAAGAGGCCCCTATACTTCTTGGTATGATAAGGTGCCAGGTAAATCTGTTAATTGGAAAGAAGAAGATTGGAAAAATGCTGGCTATAGACACGTGCCTAATGGCGTAGTTAGAAAAGGTTCTTTCATTGCAAAAAATGCTGTGTTGATGCCTTGCTTTGTAAATCTGGGAGCTTATGTTGATGAGGGGACTATGATAGACACTTGGGCGTCTGTTGGCTCATGTGCTCAGGTGGGGAAAAATTGCCACATATCTGGCGGTGCCGGTATTGGGGGTGTTTTAGAACCTTTGCAAGCTGGTCCAGTTATAATTGAAGATAATTGTTTTGTAGGTGCTCGTTCAGAAATTGCGGAAGGAGTTCTTGTGGAAACTGGTTCTGTTATATCAATGGGAGTTTATATTGGTGCCTCTACAAAAATAGTCGACAGAAAGAGTGGTGAAGTAATATATGGAAAAGTTCCAGCATACTCTGTTGTTGTTCCAGGAACTTTACCTAGTGAAAAAAATCCTGGTGGACCCTCCTTATACTGCGCAGTAATTGTAAAAAAAGTTGATGAAAAAACTAGAAGCAAAACTTCTATCAATGATTTATTAAGAGATTAATGATAATTATTGACGAAATAAAACTTTCAAAAGAGCTTATTCGCTTTCCAAGTGTCACTCCTGTTGATGCTGGCGTAATAAAATTTTTAAGTAAAAAATTAAAATCTCTTGGTTTTAATTGTAAGATCTTAGAATTTAGAGATAAAAAGAGTAAACCAATTAAAAATCTTTACGCAAGAATAGGAACTAAACAACCTAATATTTGCTTTGCTGGGCATACTGATGTTGTACCACCTGGTAATTCGAAAGATTGGACTGTTAATCCATTTAAACCTATTGTCAAAAATAATTACTTAATTGGTCGTGGAGCTAATGATATGAAAAGTTCAATTGCATGTTTTACATCTGCGGTTAGTAGATTTTTAAAAAATAATACAAATATTAATGGATCTATAAGTTTTTTAATTACTGGTGATGAAGAGGGACTAGCTATCAATGGAACAAAAAAAGTTGTTGATTATTTGAAAAAAAGAAATGAAAAAATAAATTTTTGTATTGTGGGTGAACCAACTAATCCTAAAAAACTAGGTGAAATGATCAAAATTGGGAGAAGAGGAAGTTTGTCTGCAAAATTAGAAATTGTGGGCACACAAGGTCATGTTGCTTACCCTCATCTTTCAACTAATCCTATAAATACAATGATTAATGTTTGTAAAAGATTAAAAAAAACTAGACTTGATAAAGGTAACAAAAATTTTCAACCCTCTAATTTAGAGTTTACAAGTATACAAGTTGATAATAATGCTCATAATGTAATTCCATCAAGAGTGAACTCTCAATTTAATGTAAGATATAATAATATACATACATCAATATCTTTAAAAAAAAGAATTAATAATATTATAAAAATCGAATGTAAAAAAAATAAATGCAAATTTAAAGTTAATTATGAAGCTAGTGGAGATGCATTTGTAACTAAACCAGAAAAAACAATATTTATGGCTAAAAAAATTATAAAAAAAATAACTAGAGTTAACCCTAGATTTTCTACAACTGGAGGAACTTCTGATGCAAGATTTATAAGAAAAATATCACCATGTTTAGAATTTGGATTAGTAAATAAAACAATGCATAAAGTTGATGAGTGTGTTTCTATAAAAGATCTAAAAAATTTAACAAAAATTTATCACAAAATATTAATAGAATACTTCAAGTGAAATACTATAGAGTTAAAAAATCAAATATTGATAACAAAGGACTCTATGCGTCTAGGAATATAAAAAAAGGGACAAAAATAATTTATTATAAAGGAAAAATTATTTCAAAAAAAGAAACAGAAACAAATCCAAAATTTGATAATGACAAAGCAATTTATTTATTTAACATTAACAATAGATATGATTTAGATGGAGATTTCCAATACAATACAGCTAGGTTAATTAATCATTCATGCGAACCAAATTGTGAGGTTGACGGAAAAGGTCTAAAATTATGGATTTTTGCTCTTAGAGATATTAAAAAGAATGAAGAGTTAACTTATGATTATGGTTTTAGTTTTGACAAAGATTATAGAGACTTTGTTTGTAAGTGTGGCTCTAGAAACTGTTGTGGCTACATTGTTCGTGAAGGTTCGCGATGGAGAATTAAAAAAAATAGATCATTAAGGTGATTAAAAAAAATATTTTATTTATAACTACTAGAAATCCTTTTTCTAAAACTTTTTCTGGCGATAGACTAAGAGCTAACAAAATAATTAAGTTTTTAAACAAAAAAGCAAATGTTCATATTTTTTGTTCAGATATTAAAGATAATAGTAATCTTACAAATAATTATAAACTTACTTTATTCTCTAAAGATAATTTATTTTTAAAATTTATAAATACTATTTTTTCAATTTTAAAAATAAAACCAATGCAAACTAGTTTTTTCAATTCTGAAGAACTTAAAAATGCTGTAAAAAAAAATTCTCACAAATATGATGTGATTATTTGTCATCTCATTAGATCTGCTGAATACGTTCCAAAAAATTTTCAAGGTAAAAAAATTTTAGAAATGACAGATACCTATTCATCAAATTATAAACAAACTTTACAAAATATAAATATCTTTAATCCAATAATTGTTCTTTATGCATTAGAGATGTTACTAGTTAAAATTTATGAGAGATTTTGCCTGCGATTTTTCGATAAGATTATTTTAATATCAAAAAAAGAATTTTTTAGATCTTTAAATATTTTAAATAATAAAAAAATTATTGAAGTTAAAAATGGAGTAGATCAAAACTCTAAAGCCTACAACTTTAAAAAAAATAATGATAAAATTATATTTGTTGGAAATATAAAATATTTACCTAATAAATATGCCTGCTATAATTTTGCAAGAAAAGTCTTACCCAAAATAAATAAAATTGATCCTAGTATAAAATTTTATATTGTAGGAGAAATAAGTTGGATAGATAAATTTATATTAAACTGTTTAAAAAATACTAAAACTTTAGGCAAAGTTAAAAATTTAGAGAAAATTGTTAAAGGTAGTATATGTGGTTTAGCTAATTTGAATATAGCTACTGGAATGCAAAATAAAATATTAACTTATATTTCATTTGGCCTTCCAGTAATTTGTAGCCTCAAAGCTCTAAAAGGATTTAACTATAAAAGAAAAAATAATGGCCTACTTTTTTACAAGAATAATAAAGAATTTATAGACCTGATTATTAAGTTAAAAAATAAAAAAAAATTTAGCAATGATATTTCAAAAAAAGTATACCTCCATTCTAAGAAATATGATTGGGAAAAAACTTTGAAAAATTATTACAAAATAATTTAAATATATTAGTATTTTACTTCGTAAAGAAATAGTCCTTCAGGAGGAGCTAAAGGTGCACACTTTGACCTATTTCTTGATCTTATAATCTCTTTAAAATCTTTTAAACTCAATTTTTTTTCTCCTAAATATTTTAAACACCCAACCATCGATCTAACCTGTTGTTGTAAAAAAGATTTAGACTCAAAAGTAAGATAAATTTTATCTTTTATTTTTAATACTTTTGACTTTTCAATAGTTTTTATAGGAGATTTTGCGTTGCAAGATGAAGATCTAAAAGTTGAGAAATCTTTGGTGCCTAAAAGTAAATTTGCTCCCTTTTTCATTAACTCGATATCTAACTTTTTTTTTACCAACCAACCTTTATTTTTATTAATAGACAAAACACCGACTCTATTAAAAATTATGTATTTATAAATTCTTTTTTTTGCACTGTATCTTGCATGAAATTTTATATTTCTTTTCTTTAAGTCCACTATTGAAATTAATTTTTTTTTTAAAAAAAAATTTATTGAATTTATAAATTTTACTTTATTTATTATTTTGTCATTAATATGAAAATTAGCAGACTGTTTTAAGGCGTGAACACCTGAGTCTGTTCTTCCCGCACCATTAATTAAAATTTTTTTTTTGAAGTATTTTTTCAAAGCTGATTGTATAGAGCCTTGTATAGATGGTCCGTTTCTTTGTATTTGCCAACCTACAAAATTTGTTCCGTCATACTCTATTAACAATTGATAATTATACATTACTTAAGAATTGATCCTTTTAAAAATTTATTACCAAGTAAAAATTCATTTATTTTCATCTTATTTTTTCCTTGTTTTTGTATCTCTAATACTTTTATGGATTTTTCACCACAGCCTACGATTAATTCTTCATCTAAAACCGAAGCAATATTTCCCTCTTTTTCAGAAATTTCAGCTTTAAGTATTTTATATTTTATATTTTTGAACTCAAAAATTGCTCCCGGGTAAGGGCTTAATCCGTTTATTTTGGATAATATGTTTTTTGCACTGTCATTCCATAGTATTTTAGCCTCTTGTTTGCTAATTTTTTTTGCATAAGTAGCCTTGCTATGATCTTGCTCAATAAAGATTTCTTTATTATTAAATAACAACTTTAGAGACTCCATTAATAATTTTGACCCCAAATTTGATAGTTGATTAGTTAATTCTTCTGAAGTAATTTTTTCATTTAATTTTATTTTAAATTGACTCATTACTGGTCCTGAGTCTAATTCTTTTACTATCTTCATTATACTAATACCTGTTTCTTTGTCAGAGTTTATTATAGATCTTTGAATAGGAGCTGCACCTCTCCATCTGGGTAATAAAGATGCGTGAACATTTATAAAACCTTTTTTAGGCAGTTTTAAAAATTTTTCTGGTATTATTTGGCCATATGCAACAACTACAACTACATCTGGACTCAATTTTTTAAAATAATTAAATTCCTCTTCAGAGTTTAAATCATTTGGAGTTCTTATAGTTAAATTGAGTCTTTCAGCATAAAGATTTACTGGTGATTTATTAATTTTTTGACCTCTTGAAGATTTCTTAGGAGGTTGAGAGTAAACACAAAGTAATTTATAATTAGACTGTATAAGCCTTTCCAAAGTCGGGATAGAAAAATTAGGAGTGCCCATAAAAATAATTTTTTCTGACATTTGATTTGTGAATTTAAACTACAATTCTTTCTAACGATTTTTTTTTATTTTTAAGTTTTTTTATAATCATAGTTTTTTTTAATTTAGATAAATAGTCAATAAATAAAATTCCATTTAGGTGATCAACTTCATGTTGGATGCAAGTTGACAAAAGGCCATCCGCTTTTAATTCTTTGGGTTTACCATTGTAGTCTGTATATTTAATATGGCACTCAGAGGGTCTTTCAATTTCAGCAAATTGCCCGGGCAAGGATAAACATCCTTCTTCGAAGATAGAGGTTTTTTTAGACCTAAATATAATTTCAGGATTTATAAGAAAAAAAGGGTCGTTTTTTTTTTCGTCTTTCGAAATATCTATAACAACTAATCTTCTTAAAATTCCTATCTGAGATGCAGCTAAACCTATTCCTGGAGCCTGATACATAGTTGACAGCATATCGTCCATTAGTTTTCTTAATGCATCATCTACTTTTTCTATAGGCTGACATTTTTTTCTTAATATAGGGTCGGGTTCTATCAAAATTCTAAGTTGTGTCATGCTAAACTTATAATATAATTAGACTCGTAAAGGTAAAGAAGAAATTATAATTTTATTTCTTAGCTTAAATAATTTTGCTTTATTTAATGTATGTACAATAAAATATATGGTTTCTGGATCAAGATCTGAAACTTCGTCCTCACCAATAATTTCAACAAATTTTAATGCTAACAACCCTATTTCTTGATTTGTTACAAGATTAAGCAAATTATCAGGCTTGCTGTAATTGTTTGATAATTCTTTAATATTTATTTCCTTGGGTATTTTAAAACCATCTAATTTTAAAGACTCTATAAGAGCAAGATCTTTAGCTGAAAAAAAATATTTTCTATTTTTTTTAATTTTTTTGTAAACATTTTCCAAGTCTTTTTGAGATTTTTTAATAGAGGTATTTGGTTCTGTATAGTATCTTATAGTACGTGATCTATGTAAAATCTTGTCGTCATATTTAATTCTTCCTAACTTGACTTCTAAATCTGAAATAATATTTTTTGCTACTACTGATTTATAAGATTCTGGAATTTTATCCTGATCAATTTCTTTAAGATTTTGACTCATAAATTGAACATAAACATTCAATAAATTATCTTTTTTAAAAAGTTCTTTTAAAGTTACCAAAAGTTCAATTTTATTTTCAATACTGTCTGCAAGTAAAAATTTTTGATAAATTAAAGCCCTAGCATTCAAAGGTTCGAGCGTTTGATACAGGTCTTCCGCATTAATCAATGTATTTAGATTAAAGGGAATCCTCTTATAAATTTCAAAAATTTTTGTTTTTTCAAAAGTATCTTCGTTGGCAGCTATTTCTAGATTTTTAATTTTTTCTATATCTTCTATATCTTCTAGAACTATTAAATTTGCAGAACTTAAATACTCCCAAATAATTCTTTTAGTTTTTTTATTTGGCTCATACTTAAAATCTTTAATAGTAATAGATGAAAGATAGAAATTTAACAGATTATCATCTTTAATTTTATTATCAGTTTTTTCTGTTATACCGAATAGAAAATTAATTTTGTTATCAAAAAAGTTATCAGACATACCTTGTTCTTTAAGGATATCATATTGTAGTTGAGCTTGATTTTTTTTGTTATTAAAAATTAAACAATAAATTTTAAATTTTTCCAAATAAGAGTCTACGATCTCTTTATTAATAAAATTTATTTTTTGGCATCCGCTTTTAAGATTTGCGCCTGCAATATTTTTATCTACTAAATATTGTATTATCTTATTTTTATTGTGAAAATTATCATTTTTATTTAAAAAACTTTCTAATAAATCATCTTTATTATTTTTAATCATCCAATTAATTTTCATGTCTAAAAATTCCTCATCTGACATATCTTTAGGTAGGTAAGAATAAGTTAACATAGTGTTTAAAAATAAAGACTCGGCTAAACTAGATAAATTTAATTTATTAATTCTACTGATAATGGATCTAATATCACTGGCATTGGTATTTGACCACATTGTTAAGCTAAAGTTATTTTCTTCAGGATCTAAAATTCCATAAAGATTTGTTTCTGGAGCATTTTCATTATTTGTTTTATCAATTATAATATTTGGATCGATGGAATTAATCTTATTAATCTCCAAAGATAAATTTTGTTTAACATCATCTGATTTTATATTTTTTTCTTTAGTTTGAATTTCCTGATTATTTTTTTTCCATATATCAACACTTTCTTCTTCTGAATTAAGTGTTGAAAAACTTAATAGAAAAAAAATGAAGGGTAAAAATATTTTATTACTGTTTAATAACTTCATTTGTTATATTATCTTTGATGTCCTGTTCTGGTGAGGGAAAATTAACTTTATCTAATAAAAATATAATAAAAGTTATAAAAACAAATAATAACAAAATTTTAATTACGCTTCTGGTAAAATTTTGCCTTTGTGTATACTTGCTCGTGAATTTAAGTTGCATAGTTTTTAAATATATTTAAACTCAATAAATAAGACAAATTTGTGATAAATCAAATTATAAATTAGGAAATTAATTGAAAAAAAACCTTATTTTAACAGGAATGATGGGTGTTGGAAAATCTACTATAGGAAAAGCCTTATCTAAGAAATTAAATATGAACTTTGTTGATATTGATAAACTTATTGAAAAAAACGAGAATACTCCAATCTTTAAAATATTTGAAAAAAAAGGAGAGAAATATTTTAGAGATTTAGAGAAACAAACCACTCTTAAAGAACTTAAAAAAAAAGACTCTGTCATTTCTTTAGGTGGTGGTGCTTTTATGAATAAAGAAATTAGATCTTTAGTTTTAAATACCGCTTGTAGTTTTTGGTTAGACCTTAAAATAAAGACAATTGAAGAAAGAATAAAAAATTCAAACAAAAGGCCCCTTTTGAACAAAAAAAACTTAAGATTTTCCTTAAATGAAATATATAATAGTAGAAAAGATGTTTATAATCTTGCTAATCATAAAATAGACTGCAATGAATTTAGTTTGACGGACATAGTGAAGAGCATAATTAACTTATATGAAAATAAAAGAAATTAAAGTTAGAAATACAAATTTAAACTATTCTATATGTATTGGAGAAAATATTTTAGGTATCTTACCACAAAAAATAAAAATAGTTTGTCCGAATACTAAAAAAATTGGAATTGTAATAGATAAAAAAATTCCAAGAAAATTTAAATTCAAATTAGCTAAACTTCTTAAAAAATATAACATTTTTTTCTTTGAATTTACTGTTAATGAAAAATTAAAGTCATTTACAAATGTAAATAACTTAGTTGAAAAATGCATTCTTAATAATTTTAATAGAAATGATTTATTAATTGCAGTAGGTGGCGGAATAGTTGGTGATTTTTGTGGATTTGTCGCAAGCATTTTAAAGAGAGGTGTTAATTTTATAAATTTACCATCAACTTTATTAGCACAAGTTGACTCAGCTATTGGTGGAAAAACAGGTGTTAACTCAAGTAGTGGCAAAAATTTAATTGGATCTTTTTATCAACCAAGATTAGTTATTAGTGATTTAGCATTTTTAAAAAGTCTCCCTAAAAGAGAGATAGTGTGTGGTTATGCAGAAATTTTAAAACACTCACTTATTTTAAAAAATAATTTTTTTAATTGGCTTAAAATTAATACGAAAAAAATATTAGAAAATAAAAATTCTAATTTGATAAAAGATGCTGTAGCAAAAAGCTGTGCGGTCAAATTATTTTATGTCAATAAGGACATTAAAGAAAAAAATTTAAGAATGATACTAAACTTTGGTCATACATTTGCTCACGCAATTGAAACACAAAATAGATATTCTAAAAAAATAAATCATGGCGAGGCAGTTTTAATGGGAATGATGATAGCTACAAAATTGTCTTATCAAAAAAAAATTTGTAGTAGAAAAACTTTAGATGAATTAAAAACTATTTATGAAAAAAATAACATTACTTACCGCCTAAAAGATTTTTTCAAAAATTATGAGTTAAACAAGATTGTAAATTTTATGATACATGATAAGAAAAATAATGATAAAAATATCAATTTAATTCTTTTAAAAAAAATTGGAGAAACGACTAGACCAGGAAGTTATAAAATTTCTTTAAACAATCTTAAAAAAAATTTTAAAAATATTATTTAATTTCTATTTCTAAAGCATGTAATTTATCTTTTAATTCCTCTTTTAAAAGCGACATGATTTCTCTTTGAGCTACGACTCTATTAAGAGATTTTAAATATTTTGACTCTATTTCTACTCTCAAATGATATTTATTCTTATCAAAAAATTTATGTTTTTTATGTTTATGACTATTGTCAATCAGTAAAATTTTTTCACAGCTCACGTTTTCACTTATTTTTTTTTCAACTATTTTTAAAAAATTATTCATAATTATAATATTTAATATATAACTAGTTATCTAATATGAAAACTATTTGTGATTGGGATAAATGTGATCGGATAGGCTCCTATAAGGCGCCTTGTGAAAAAGATAATAGCAGAAAATATAGGCTACTATGTTTAGAACACATAAAAATATTTAATAAAAAATGGAATTATTTTGCTGATATGTCTAATGAAGAAATAGAATACTTCGTTAAGTCAGATTTAACATGGCACAAGCAAACTAAGAGTTTTGGTTCGTCTGAAAATTTCTTTAACATTTTATGGAGCAATGCATTGGAAGACAAACTTCATATTTTTAAAAGCTCAAGTTTTAAGGAATACAAAAATAAACAACTTAATAAAACAGACAAAGATGCTTTGGACATTATGGATTTAAAATATGATGCAAAATGGGAGGAAATTCAAAAAAAATTTAAAACACTTGTAAAGAAATACCATCCTGATAAAAACCAAGGCAGTAAAAAATTTGAAAATATATTAAAAAAAATTACATTAGCTTATAGCCAGCTTAAAATGACAATAGGGAAAAAATAATTATGACAAATCTTTCGATGTTAAAACCAGATATAAAAATTTCTATAAAACAATCTTTTGGGATAGATACAGAAATGGAAATAGATGCATTTTCAAAAAAAAATGAATATGTTCCTAAAATAGATCAAGATTACAAATTTGATAAAGACACAACTTTAGCTATTTTATCTGGCTTCGCATTTAACAAAAGAGTTTTGATCCAGGGCTATCATGGAACAGGGAAGTCCACACATATAGAACAAGTTGCTGCTAGATTAAATTGGCCTTGTGTAAGAGTAAACTTAGATAGTCACGTAAGTAGAATTGATTTAATCGGAAAAGACGCAATTGTTTTACAAGATGGAAAGCAAGTTACTGAATTTAAAGAAGGTATACTTCCTTGGTCAATTCAAAATCCTGTAGCTTTAGTTTTTGATGAATATGATGCTGGAAGACCAGATGTAATGTTTGTTATTCAAAGAGTTTTAGAAAGTGAAGGAAATTTTACATTGCTAGATAAAAAAAAAATTTTAGCTCAACATAATTTCTTTAGAATGTTTGCGACTACAAATACTGTAGGGCTGGGAGATACAACTGGCCTTTATCACGGAACTCAACAGATCAATCAAGGGCAAATGGACAGATGGAATATTGTTACAACTTTAAATTATTTATCTTTTGAAAAAGAATTTGAAATAATTTTGGCTAAAAATAAAAGTTTCGATAATAAAGAAGGAAAAGAGATATTGTCTAACATGATCAAAGTTGCTGATTTATCAAGAAAAGGTTTTGTTAATGGAGATATCTCAACAGTAATGAGTCCTAGAACAATTTTGCACTGGGCAGAAAATTCAAAAATTTTTAAAGATCACGGTTATGCTTTCAGAGTTACATTTTTAAATAAATGCGATGAACTAGAAAAAAAAATTATTTCAGAATATTATCAAAGATGTTTTGGTGAAGATTTGCCAGAATCTTCTATAAACGTTACCATTGGTTAAAATGGATAAAAAAGAAGACTTTTTACAAAATTTTAAAACAGCAATAATTTCAACCGTAAAGTCTATCTCTAATTTAGAGAGTGTGGACGTAGTTTTTGGCAATCAAAATGGAGATGAAAAAAAATTGATAGTTAGACTACCTGAATTAGAAAATATTAATAATAAGATTGATTATACAAAAGCAAGAGCCCTGGCGGACTCAGAGGCATTAAAGATTAGGTATAGTAATCGTAAAATATTAAAAAACTACGAGCCAAAAGGTGTTGTCTCGAAAAAACTATATACTATTGCAGAAAAAATAAGATATGAAAAAATAGGTTCACTAAAATTTAAAGGTATTAAGGAAAATATTCATAATTATTATAGTAAGCGTCTACAGAGTTTAGACTTTAATAAAAACCAAAATAAAATAATAGAAGCTTTTGAAAATTATTTAAGAGTAAACATTTTAGACTTAAAAAATGAAAAAGAAATAGAAAAAGAGTTTAAGCCTTTTAAAAAAAATTTTGACGCAAAATTAAAGAAAAAGATGCTAACACTAAATGAGTATCTAAAAGATCAAAATAAATTTAATTCTTTAATTTCTAACTTTATATCTGAAATGGATATTGATGAAGATAATGACCAGCAACAAGATAAACAAGAAAATAGTGAAGATGACAGCATCAATAACCAACAGCAAGAAAATGAACAAAAAAGCAAAGATGATAAAGATCAAGAAAATCAGGAAATGTCTATAGACTCAGGATTACCAGATATTGAAAATCCTGCAGCTGATGCAGACAATGATGCTGAAGCGTTAGAGATTGAAGCTAATTCAGATTTTATAGAAAAAAGAAAAAAATCAAATAAATCTCTAGGTGATATTAACTATAAAGCTTACACAACAGAATTTGATGAAGTTATTAATGCAGAGGATCTAGAGGAAGAGTCAGAACTTATTAGATTAAGGCAAACCTTGGATCAACAACTTTTATCTTTAAAAAATTTTATCTCTAAATTAGCTAATAAGCTTCAAAGAAAATTATTAGCAAAACAAAATAGATCGTGGGATTTTGACTTAGAGGAGGGTTTATTAGACACCTCAAAGCTTACAAGAATTATAATGGACCCTTATAACTCTTTATCTTTTAAAAAAGAAAAAGATATAGATTTTAAAGATACTTTAGTGACAATTTTAATAGACAATTCTGGCTCTATGAGAGGAAAACCAATTTCTGTTGCAGCTATTTGTGCAGATATTCTCTCAAGAACTCTTGAGAGATGTTCTGTAAAAGTTGAGGTTCTAGGCTTTACAACTAAACAATGGAAAGGAGGTTTAAGCAGAGAAAAATGGTTAAAAAATGAAAAACCTACTTTACCAGGGAGATTAAATGATCTTAGACATATAATCTATAAATCAGCAGATACTCCTTGGCGTCAAGCAAAAAAAAATATGGGGTTAATGTTAAAAGAGGGATTGCTAAAAGAAAATATTGATGGCGAGGCATTAAAATGGGCTTATGAAAATTTAAAGAAAAGAAAAGAGGAACGAAAAATATTAATGGTAATTTCTGACGGGGCCCCAGTAGATGACTCTACTCTTTCTACTAATTCAAACGACTTTTTAGAAACTAATCTGAAGAAAACTGTAAAATGGATTGAAAAAAATACTTCTATAGAACTTCTTGCAATTGGAATAGGTCATGATGTTACGAGATATTATGATAAAGCAATTAAAATTACAGATGTACAAGATTTAGGAGATGTTATGATTAACCAGCTAACTGATTTATTCAGCAAGAAAAAAACTAAACAAACAATACATTAAATAAATCTTGAATTCTTACTAAGCGTACTTCACGTCTTTAATTTTAATCATTAATAATCTAAAAGGTATTAACATTAATAATGCTATAATTAATTTAACTGCTAGGTCTCCAAAACCAAGAGTAACCCACGGAACGCCTGTTCCATAAAAAGAAATAGAAAAGAATATAAAAGTATCAATTATTGATCCAAAAAAAGAAGATGTGATTGGAGCTACAAACCAGACTTTTTTTCTTAATACTTGAAAAATTTCTATATCTACAAGTTGAGCTACTAAAAACGCACTCCCAGAACCTACTGCAATTCTAATTGAAATTACATCATTAAAATTTGTCGAAACAAATAAAGTTAAAAAAACTCCGGTAGCAAAACCTATATAAACAATTTTTTTTGCTTTTATTTTTCCAAACCTTCTATTAGCTAAGTCAGTTATAAAAAAAGTAATTGGATATGTAAAAGCACCATAAGTAAGAATATCTTGAAGATTGTAATATTTAATTGGAAATTGAACTAAGTAGTTAGAACTAATGATTACTAGCCCCATCATTAAAGATAAAATAATGTAAATTTTTTTACCTGAATTTCTCACTTAATTATATTTTAGAAGTAATATTTGATTTGAGCTTTTGAGCTTTTTTTGATAAATTTATTTTTTTTGCTGTCCTAAGAAATTGATCTAAACCACCTTTAAAATCTACTGTTCTCAAAGCGGCATTAGTTATATTTAACCTAATATTTTTTTTTAAAATATCACTTTTTAATATAACTTTTTTTAGATTAGGTAAAAATCTTCTTTTAGTCTTATTGTTAGAGTGACTAACATTATGACCTTTTAAAGGTGATACTCCTGTAAGCTCGCATCTTTTAGACATATTATTTTTTCCTAAAGTTATATAGAACTTGAATGATCACTGGTCAAGCGTTAATTCCAACAGCCTCGCCTATATTTTTAAGATTTTCTTTTTTTAAAATCGAAATTAGCTCTTTTTTAATTTCTTTAACTACACCAGGGCCTTTGTAAACCATGCCTGTATATAGTTGAACAACATCTGCTCCAGCAGTAATTTTCTCAAATGCACTTTTGCCAGAGTCTACTCCGCCCACACCTATTATTTGAATTTCTCCTTTGGTCTCTCTATAAAATTTTTTTATTAGTTTAGTTGAAATATCTTTTAAAGGGCGACCAGATAATCCTCCTGTTTCATTTTTTTTTGTGTCTATCAAATTTTCACGATTATTGTCTGTTGTGTTTGAGATAATGATACCTTGAATTTTTTGACTTTTTGCTAATTCAACGATTCTACTTATTTCATTTTCATTAATATCTGGGGAGAGTTTGATCGCTAAAGGTTGGTTAATTTTTTTTTCTTTTTTAATTTTATTTAATCCAGAAAATAATTTTTTCATTTCATTTTGGTCATGAAAATTTCTTAAACCTTTCGTATTAGGAGAGGAAATATTAATTGTTACATAATTTGAACTTTTAGGAATTTGGGATAGACATGTGTAAAAATCTAATTCTTTATTTTTGGTTTCTTTGTTAGGTCCTATATTTACTCCTAAAAATCCGTTTGGATGATTATCCGAAATCCTTTTAAATATAACATCTAAACCATGATTGTTAAATCCAAGACGATTTATTAAAGCTTTATCTTTTTCTAGCCTAAATATTCTGGGTTTAGGATTACCTAGTTGTTGTTTAGGTGTCACCGTTCCAACTTCTACGAAGCCAAAACCAAATTTAAAAAGAGAATTATAAACTTCAGCGCTTTTATCAAAACCAGCAGCTAAACCCACTGGGTTAGATATTTTTTTATTAAATAAATTTGTTTCAAGCATTTCTTCGTCTAAAACACTAAAAAAACTTTTTGGTAAAATATTTAATTTTAAGGACTGGATAGCAAAATCATGAGCCACTTCTGGGTCTAAAGAAAATATATAAGGTCTTAAAATAGAAAACATTAATTATTACTTATCTTTTTATTTATTAATTCAATTGTCTCTTTTAGTCCAAAGAAACTTATAAAATAACCCATTCTTGGTCCATTTTCCTCACCAAAAACAACTTCGTAAATTAACTTAAACCAATCTCTAAGATTATTTGCATATCCATTTTCTTTTCCAGTTGAATAAACAATTGTCTGAATTTCCTCAGGATTAAGAGATTTTTTAATTTCTTTTAGCTTAAATACTAAATTTTCTAGTGCCTTTTTTTCTTCAGAGCTAGGTGTTTTAAATCTTTTATTAGGCTCGACCTTATCTTTAAAATAATTAATCGCAAATTCCGTTAGTCCATCCAGTATAGGATATTCTTTTGGTTTAATTTCTTTATGAAATTTATTTATAAATTTCCAAAGAACTTCTTTATTATCAGCATTACTTGAACCAACCAAATTCAGCAGCATTGAAAAAGGCATAACTATTTTCTCTTTAGGTGGTTTGCCATTATGAACATGCCAAACAGGATTTAAAATTTGATCTTTTTCTTTTTGATTTGAATATTTTTCAATATTAGACAAATATTCATCTACTGTTTTAGGAACTACTTCTGAATAAAGTTTTTTTGCTCTTTTAGGATTTGGATACATATATAAAGATAAACTCTCAGGAGAAGCATACCTAAGCCATTGCTCAATGGAAATTCCGTTTCCTTTTGATTTTGAAATTTTTTCGCCCTTTTCGTCTAAAAATAATTCATAAGCAAATCCGTTAGGAGGAGCTTTGCCTAAAGATCTACAAATCTTATTGGATAAAATGGCGCTCTCAGTTAAATCTTTGCCATACATTTCAAAATCAACATCAAAAGTAAACCATCGCATTGCCCAATCAACTTTCCACTGTAATTTACAATTACCATCTAGAATGTTTGTTTCCATTTTTTCTTTATTATTATCAAAAATAACTTTTCCAGTTTTTTTATCCATGTCTATTAAAGGAATTTCAAGAACTTTTCCTGTTTTTGGACAAATCGGTAAAAAGGGACAGTATGTTTTTCTTCTCTCTTCTCTCAAAGTTGGTAGGATTATATTCATAATATCTTCATATTTTTCTAAAACTCTCATAAGTGAATTATTAAATATTCCTTTTTTATAATTTTCAGTCGAACTTTTAAAAGTAAATTTAAAATTAAATTTATTTAAAAAATCTTTAAGCATTTCGTTATTATGTTCGCCAAAACTATTGTACTTTTTAAATGGATCTGGAATATTAGTTAGAGACTTTCCTAAATTATCTTTTAAGACTTTATCATTAGTTATATTATCAGGTACTTTTCTTAACCCATCCATGTCGTCGGAAAATGTAATCAACTCATGATCAATTTTTTTTATATGATTAAGAGCATTAATCATCATCGTAGTTCTTGCTACTTCTCCAAATGTACCTATATGAGGTAAGCCACTCGGTCCATAGCCAGTTTGAAACACTACTTTATTTTTCTTTTTAATTAGATCTTTTCTATCCTTTAAAAGCTTCCTAATTTCAACAAAAGGCCAAGAAGAAGTTGATTGAATTAAGTTGTCATCAAGCATAACAGTGGTTTATTAAATTTTATACATAAAATACAGATATAAATACAAGATAATAAGTTGAATTTTATAGGTATTTAAATAATCTGGATTGTAACATGGGTTCAAAAAAAACAGTATTTTTTATAATTGGAATTTTATTGATGGTTCTAGGCTCATTTATGCTAGTGCCATATATAATTCAAATATTATACGGTGAAAACAGCCACAGTTTTTTATCATCATCTTTTATAACAATTTTTTTTGGAGTATTATTTGTATTAACAAACTTACAAGAAGAATATAAATTAAATCTTCAACAAACCTTTCTGTTTTCAGCATTAGCATGGGTTGCAGTAGCATTTTTTGGTTCTTTTCCTTTTGTACTATCTAGCTTAAATTTATCTTTTAGTGATGCCTTTTTTGAAAGTATGTCAGGAATAACCACGACTGGTTCAACTGTAATAGTTAACTTAGATAGTGCTCCAAAAAGTATTTTGCTATGGAGATCAATTATGCAATGGCTTGGGGGAATAGGAATAATCGTAATGGCTATTACTGTCTTGCCATTACTAAAAGTTGGTGGAATGCAACTATTTAAGATGGAGAGCTCAGACAATCCAGAAAAAATATTACCTAGAACATTTGAAATTGCATCAATTATTATATTAGTTTACTTTAGTTTAACTTTTTTTTGTTCATTTTTTTATTGGTCTTTTGGAATGGGTATCTTTGATAGTATTGCTCACTCTATGACTACAATAGCTACGGGTGGATTCTCAACTCATAATGACTCTATAGGATATTTTAAAAGTTCAAATATAGAAATAATTGCAACTGTTTTTATAATTTTAGGTAGCCTCCCTTTTATATCTTACTTAAAATTTATTAAAGGTAACAAAAAAGTTTTTATTCAAGATGAGCAAATAAAAGGATTAATAAAGCTATTATTAGTTTCAATAATAATAATGTTTTTATATTTATTTTTAAATAATGATGAAGGTTCATTATCAGATAGATTAAGAATATCATCTTTTAATGTTGTTTCTATATTGTCAGGAACTGGATACGTAACAGATGATTTTGGAGTGTGGGGTAAGTTCCCACTTATATTTTTCTTACTTTTAATGTTTATAGGAGGTTGCGCTGGATCAACTGCTTGTGGAATTAAAATATTCAGATTTCAGATGCTATTTATTTTTTTAAGTAATCAAATTAAAAAGTTAATGTACCCAAATAGTATTTTTATTGTCAAATACAATAATCAAAAAATATCGGACTCTTACATCAATTCTGTAATTATATTTATATTTGCTTATTTATTTTTGTTTTTTATAATAGCTTTATTATTATCAATTACAGGCCTGGACTTCTTGTCGGCTATTTCTGGAGCAGCGACTTCGATTTCTAATGTTGGTCCTGGCTTAGGCGATGTAATAGGACCAAATGGAAATTTTAAAACTTTGCCAGAAATTTCAAAATGGATTTTATCTTTAGGTATGTTGCTGGGTAGATTGGAATTATTTGCAGTGCTAACACTATTTTTTCCTTCTTTTTGGAGAAGTTAAATGACAAAAAATTTTAAACTTTATTTAAATCAAAAAATGCTAAGAATTTTACTTCTTGGTTTTATAAGTGGTTTTCCTTGGGTTTTAATAGGCAGCGCTCTAAGTTTGTGGTTAAAAGAGAACGATTTAAGTCGAAGCACTATTGGTTGGGCGGGATTAATTTTCGGTGTATATGCCATTAATTTTTTATGGGCACCTTTAATAGATAGACTTCGTATTCCCTTTTTATCCAAAAAAATAGGTCATAGAAAATCTTGGATAATACTGATGCAGAGTTTAATTTTTATTGCTTTAATCTCTTGGAGTTTTCTTGATCCTACCAAAAATTTATGGCTAGTAATCGCAACTGGATTAACAATTGCAGTGTCTTCGGCCACACAAGATATAACTATAGATGCACTAAGAATTGAACAGATAAATGAGGGGGAAAGCAATTTAATGGCTGCTGGAGCAGCAGTATCAGTTGTAGGATGGTGGACAGGATACAAGATTGGTGGAGTGATATCATTGATAAGTGCTGATTTTTTTCAAAATAAAGGTTTTGAAAATTATTGGCAAATATCATTTCTTTTAATCTCTTTAATAATCATTTTTTGTAGCTTGTTTTTACTATTAATACCTGAAAATAAATCTGAAAAAAAAATATTAATACAAAAACAAGCGGACAGGAAAATCTTAGATAAATTAGGAGAAACTAACAGATTAAAAATAATTTTTGTTTGGATTTCTGGAACAATTATAAATCCACTTGCAAGTTTTTTCAAAAAAAATACTTTAAAAGTAGCGTTAGGAATATTAGGTTTTATTTTCTTATTTAAGATTGGAGAAGCTTTTTTAGGAAGAATGTCTATAATTTTTTACAAGGAAATTGGTTTTTCTAAAACAGATATTGCCTTCTATTCTAAGGGTTTAGGTTGGCTTACAACTATTGCTTTTACTTTATTAGGGGGGTTGTTTACAATTAGAATTGGTTTAATCAAAGCCATGTTTGTTTCTGGTATAGTTATGGCTTCTACTAATCTCATGTTCTCAGTTCTAGCTTGGGCAGGAAATTCTGAAATTATATTTGCTATTGCAGTGTTGTTAGACGATTTAGCAGCTGCTTTTGCAACAGTTGCATTTGTTGCATTTATATCTGTATTGGTTGATAGAACCTATACAGCTACTCAATATGCTTTGCTTGCATCAATCGGAACTGCTGGTAGAACATTATTTGCTTCCTCCTCGGGTGCTCTTGTAGATTGGCTAAATGGAGATTGGGGCTTATTTTTTGTTATTACAGCTTTAATGGTTTTGCCTTCTTTAGGTTGTCTTTATATCATAAAAAATAAAATTAAATTAAATGAAAAAAATGTTTAGAAATAATTCTCCAATTTTAAATGTATATAAAAAAAATTCAATAAAATCTGAAATTACCACTCAAATGATTTTTGGAGATACTTTTTTGATTAAAAAAAAAATAGGAAAGTGGTTAAAAATTAAGAGTAAGGAAGATAGATATGAAGGCTTTATCAAAAAAAAAGATTTTAACAACTATTTACCACCGACCCATAAAATCTGCAAATTAAAAGCTAAAACATATAAAAACCTAAAACTTAAATCTAATTTTAAATTATTTCCTTTTGGATCAAAAATTGCGGTAAATAAAAAAAATAAAAAGTTTTTAAGATTTGATAATAAATGGATAGCTGAAAAGGATGTAAAACCTGTTAACTTTAAATATAAAAATATTTTTTCAAAAATTAAAATTTTTAAAGATATTAAATATAAATGGGGAGGGAAAAGTTATAAAGGCATTGATTGTTCTGCATTAGTTCAAATTTTTTTAAATTTCAATAATAGCTTTTGCCCCCGAGACACGAAAGATCAAATTAAATACTTCAAAAAGAACGTGGATCTTAAAAATATAAAAAAAAATGACATTATTTATTGGAAAGGACATGTAGCAGTAGTATTATCTAAAAAAAAACTAATTCATGCTTATGGTCCATTAAAAAAAACTGTTATAATGGATATTAATAAAACTATAAAAAGAATTGATAAAACAGCTAAATTAAAATTAAAATTAATTAAAAGAATTAAATAAATGATTAAGTTTATTAAAAATAAATTTCTTAATAATACAGGGATGCTCATTAGATTAGATGATATAGCAGAAAATATGAATTGGCAGTTTATGGACGAAAGTGAGATTCTTTTTGATAAATATAATATCAAACCTCTTTTAGGCGTTATACCAAACAACAAGGATAAAGAATTATTATCATTTCCTAAATATGAAAAATTTTGGGAAAAAGTTAGATATTGGCAAAATAAAAAATGGGAAATAGCTATGCATGGTTATTCACATTTATACGAAAAAAAAACTAACAACTTAGACTTTTTTAATCATGGAGGAAATTCAGAATTTTTTGGACAACCTTATGATGTACAAAAAGAAAAGGTAATAAAAGGTTTACAAATATTTAGAGAACAGGGAATTAGAATTAGATCTTTTTTTGCGCCTAATCATACTTATGATCTAAATACTTTGAAAGTACTTAAAGAATGTGGAATTCAAAATATTATTGATGGATACGGCTTAATACCTTATAAAGAAAATGGATTAAATTTTATACCTCAATTGTTTTATAGAGTTTTTATGCTACCGTATGGGATTCAATCAACTTCGATACATCTAAACTTATGGTCAAACAATGATATGAATAATTTTAAGAGTTTCATAATTAATAACCATAAAAAAATAATTTCTTTTGAAGAAGCTATTAACAAAGTAAGTGATGACAAATTTTTTAAATTGTTAAATTTAAGTACTAAAATTATTGTAAAATTAATTAGATCTATTAGGTTTTTTTTCATTAAGAGAGAAAACGCATAAATATATGCAAGGATCAAAAATTACAGCTATTGAATATTATTTACCAAAAAACATAGAGAATAATAAAGTATTAAAAAAGAACAATCCAAAACTGAATATTGATAGAATAAAAGAAAAGACAGGAATTAATAATAGATTTATTTCATCAAAAAATGAAGATGTGATTGATATAAGTATTAAATGTTCAAACAAAATTTTTAAAAAATTTCCTAAAAATAAAGTTGATTTAGTTATACTCGTCACTCAAACGTCGCCTTACAGAATTCCAACAACTGCTTGTATACTTCAAAATAAATTAGGCTTAAGAAAAGATATAATTGCATTTGATATCAACCTTGGCTGCTCGGGATTTCTATACGCCCTTAGAATGACTTCTAGTTTAATAGAGTCAAAACAAATCAAAAATGGCTTAATTATTTGTGCAGATACTTACACCAAATATATAAGCAAAACTAATACAGCATGCAGACCGATATTTTCAGATGCAGCAGCAGCTGTCTTAATTTCTCAAAGTAAAAAAAATAAAATTGGTCCTTTTGAGCTTGGGGCAGATGGATCTGGAGCTGATGCACTAGAGTTACCAATGGGTTCAAACGAAATAATAATGCATGGAGCAAAAGTACTTACTTTTGCTATGGATGTTGTTCCTAGTAATGTAAACTTACTTTTAAAAAAGATTAAGATAAATAAAAATAAAATTAGTAAATTTATATTTCATCAAGCAAGTAAATATATTCTTGATAATATAAATAGAATTTTATCAATTAAAAAAAATCAAACTTTTGAAAACTATGGTCAAGTTGGTAATACCATTTCTGCCTCGATACCCATAGCTCTTAAAGACGCAAGCAATAAGAGTAAATTAAGGAATAATAACTTTATAATAATTGCGGGATATGGAGTTGGTTTGTCTTGGGGTTCAGCATTAATTAAATGGAATAAATTAAAATGATAATCAAACTAAAAAAAGTTTTCACGCCTAACGCTACTAGCGATCTTCTAGTTAAAAATTCATTAAAAATATTACGGAAAAAAAATCTAGATGTGCTAGATTTAGGTTGTGGAACAGGCTTTGTAGGACTTACAGTTGCAAAAAATTCAAAATTTAAAAATAATTATTTTTTTTCAGATATTTCAAAAAAAGCAATTGCTCTATGTAGGAAAAATGCTAAAAAAAATAAAATTAAAATTGAGGCAAAATCTGGTGCTCTATACAATCCTTGGGAGAATAGAAAATTTGACTTAATCGTTGAGTCTGTATCTGCTATAGCAAAAAAAGTTGCTGATATTTCTCCATGGTATACAAATAATATTCCGTGTGCTTGTGGACCAGACGGCACTGTTTTAGTTGAGCAAGTTTTAAGGGCTTCAAAAAAACATTTAAAAATAAAAGGAAAATTAATTTTTCCTATCGTAAGTTTATCAAAAAAGAAAAAAATTTTACGTATTGCAAAAAAATATTTTAAAACAGTTAAACTTATGGAAACGAAAGATTGGCCATTACCAAAAAGCATGTATTCGAAATCAAATTTATTAGAAAAATTAAAAAAGCAAGGTTTGATAGATTTTAAAAAGAAATTTGGTTTAATTTTATATACTTCTGATATATATATTGCATACTAATAGAAAATTCTATATGAAAAAAAAACCATCAAAAGCAGAGATAATTAAAATAATTTCTAAGATTTTAAAAATGAGTCCTACAAATGTAGAAAAGATAGATAATTATACTAAAATGAAAAGCTGGGACTCCTTAGCCCATTTAGATATTCTTAGCGCATTAGACTCGAGATTGAATAATAAGATAAGTAAAATTAAAAATATTTCTGAGGTAATGAGTATAAAAAAAATAATTTTAATATTAAAAAAAAAATCTCTTATAGTTTAATAGAATGAATGCGTCATACAAAAATATTTCTAGATAATCTTTGGAAAAAAAAATATTTAATAGATAAAGTATTTTTTAAGGATAAAAATAAAAAAAATCTCATTACATATTTAAAAAAACAAAAACACATAGATTTTAAATTAATTAGGAGAAATTTTTTTATAATTTACGATAAAAAATTTCCAATTGCTTTTCTATTAAAAAATAAAAAAAAAATTGTCGGTTTTTTAGGTACATTATTTTCTATAAGAAAAATTAATAAAAAAAAATATATATTTTGCAATATACACTCTTGGTTAGTTGACGTTCCACATCGTGTTGCAGCTGACTTACTTTTTAAAAATATTTTAAATAAAAGCATTATAACAGTATTAAGCGCTAGAAAAGGCTTGTCTCGATCTTTTATGAATATGGGTTTTAAAAAAATTAAAATGAATTATAGAGTGATATTTTTACTTAATCCAATAAATTTTTTTCACAAAAAAACTACTGGTATTTTTACGGATATTTATTTAATTAAAAACACCCTTGATAAAAATAATTTAGAGATTTTAAAAAAACACTCACATAAAATTTTTTTAAAATTTATTGTTTATAATTTAAAAGATAAGTCTGAGTTTTCTTTTTTAATTGCCAAAATTATAAAAAAAAAGAAATTTTTTTCTGTCATCAACATAATTTACTCTACAAATAAAAGCTTTACAAAGAATAATATAAATTCAATTTACAATAATATTTTTTATAAATTTAATGTATTTTTTTGTGGTCAACATTTTTTAAAAGAAAAGGAGTGTATTTTTAAAGATAATTTATTTTCTCAAAACTCATCTAAAGAAATTTATTTAAAAAATTTCACAGAGAAACTAGAATTTAATACTCTTTTTTCTGAATTTGACGCTAATTAGAAAGGGCGTATTTAACAAAATTCTCGCCTACATTAGTGTATATGTCTCGCAAAAATTTTTCATCTGAATATCTTACTTTCCTAAATTGACTTTCAAGATTACTTATTCTTGTTACAATTTTCGATAAAGCATTTATATTGTTTAAGGATTTTTAAATCAGTAATTCCTACACCTAATGATAATTTTTCCTTATTATTCATATGAAATAAGCTTTTTTTGTAACGTCTTATCATGGCTTTTTTTAAATCCTCTATATTTTTAATATTCTTTAAACTATATTTAAAATTAGAATTTTTTATCTTATTATATTTTAAATTATTTTTCGAGGAAAGACACTTAGCATAAATAGTTTCAAAACTGCTAAAAATTGGTTGCCTGGATATTTTTCCATTAAAAAAACCTGGTTTAATTATTTTTACAATTAGACATTTGTCTCCCTTTTTATGAACAGTTTTCTTAATATTAAAATGAGTATACTTAATTTTATTTTTTTTTAATAAATTAAAATCTTTTTTTTGTAATCGAATAATTCTGTTAACATTATTTTTTTTCAAAAATGTTGTAACATTTTGAGAAATTATTTTTTTACCTTTTTGAAAGTAAATTTTTTTTAACTTTCCAGGCATAAATCTCTTTTTCATAATTTAACTTTTTTTAAACATAAAAAAATGGCGGAGAGAAAGGGATTCGAACCCTTGAAACGGTTACCCGTTTACACGCTTTCCAAGCGTGCGCCTTCAACCACTCGGCCACCTCTCCTTATAATTAAATCTATATTTCATAATTATTTGTGATCTGGAATACGTAATTAATTATAGCTACTAATAGATAAACAGCAAAAAATACTTTTAATAAAATAATATTACTTAATTTTTTTAAAAAATTATTTGTAATAGATGTTTTAAGCATTAAAAACATGATCATGAGAAACCATGGTTCAAAATATTTTTGATGTATTTTGTAAGAACTAAATCCAATTAATAACAAAATTATTAAATATATATTTTCAGTATTCTCTTTTGCTATATAAAATAATAAAGAACTCCCAAAAATTGCTGATATTAGAAATATGATATTATTCTCAAATAATAAATAAGAACCTTTAAAGAAAAGACCTCCACCTTGTCCCCAATTCCAAACAAAATATTTAGAAAGAAATAAAACAAAAACTGTAGATAAGGCAAAACTTATTATTAAATTTTTTGGATACTCCAAACTATTTTTATTAATGACATATACTATAAAAAATATTGGAATAACATATAAGGACATCATAGAAGAAGAAATCAAAAACGTATTATGTAATCTTACATCAAATGAAACTCTTAAAATAGCAGGATCAAAATATATTAAAATAAATCCTGGTAGTGACAAAATAAAAGCTATTATCAAAATTTTAAAAACATTTATAAAATTAAATTTTTTAAAATAAATATAAATTAAATAAAGATAAATCAAAACGTAGTACTGTCTACAGTAGCAAGCTAGTGCTAAAAAAATTAATTGATAATAAATCAAATAATTTAACTTCACAAAATTTGAAGATTTTTGCCATTTCAAAAAATAAAATAAAAATAACAAAAAAAATATTAAAGATGTTATGTGGTCATTTGCCCATATTGCTCCAGATCGAAATGCTGGAAAAATAAAAATCATACTAGCAAAAATCAATAAGTGTTTTTTATTAATTTCGGGAAATTTAATTTTTAAACACTTATAAAAAAGTAAAGGGACTAAAATCGATAAAGCGCAGAAAAAAAGCCTTATTTCTTCTTTTGATGTTAAAATATAATTTATTTTAGACAATAGAATAAAATGTAATGGGGGATGTAGCAGTCTCCATTTTGATGGTGCAGTAAAAAGATCTTCTTGTAGTTGTTTTACATATGGCCAAGTATTATTAAAATCATTTATGAAACCCCCACTTCCGCTAGACTCCTCATTAAAAAAAAAGCCGACAAACAAACTTATATACAACAGAAAAAAAGTTATATTACCTGAGTTTAAAATTTTATTTTTTTCCATTTAATTTATTTTGTTTATATTCAAATAGTTTTTTTAATGTTCTATAAATTTCATTTTTTGGAATTTTTGAATACCCGTGAGATCTATCTTTAAAAATAATAGGTATTTGTTTAATTAAGTATCCATTTTGAATTAAATTAAAAATTGTTCCCATAAAAAAAGTGTAACCTTTAGCATCTACATCGCTCATATTGAAATGTTGAAGTTTTTTTAAATTAAATCCTCTATAAGAAGTAGTAAATTCAGAGCTCTTAATTCCAGAAATTAGTCTTATAAGTTTATTTCCTAAATAACTTTGTAAAAATCTTGAAAATTTCATATCATTTTTTCCACCCTCTATGTATCTAGAGCCAATAACAAACGGGTGATATTCAAGTTCATTAATAAATTGAGGAATAATTGACGGATCATGAGATAAATCTGCGTCTAATGTTATAAGATAATCATAATGATTTTTTTTTGCATATTTAAAAGCAAATTTATGTGCGGTATCTAAACCTAATTTAGAATTTCTTGTAATCAAAAAAATATTTTTATATTTATTTTTATAAGTATTAATTATTTCTGATGTTCCATCTGGGGAGTTATCATCTATAATTAGTAGATCTAAGTCTGTTTTTATAGATAAGATTTTATCAATAAACAATTTTATATTCTCCGACTCGTTGTAGGTAGCAGTAAATATTAATATTTTTTTATTCATGTTTACTGTTAATGTTCTAAAATTATTTTTCCTAAACTTTTCAAAAAGTAATTTTGAGTTGGAATTTTATTTTTTTTCATTTTTTCTTGAATAATATCATAATTGTTTTTTATGTAATTAATCTTTTCAAAAAAATCTTCAAAGTTTCTCTTTGCAACAAATATTCCCTGGTAGTTATTTAATACATGATTAATTTCTTCAAATATAATAATAGGCCTTAGTCTTGCTAGAGCTTCTAGTAAAACTTGTGGATGACCTTCTGTAAAAGAGGGAAGAATAAAAATATTATGATCATCGTAATAATTAATTAGATTTTTTTGATTTTCTTCAATTTTGTGAACATTAACATTTTTTTGAATAATCTTATTAATTTCATTTTTTTCGGCTCCTACAATTGACAAAATAATATCTTTATTTTTGCTTTTATCTAGAATTTTCAATAAAGAGTAAATCCCTTTTTCAACTCTAATTCTTCCTACATACAATAATCTCAGTTTGTCAATTCTTGGTTTTTTATTATCTGATAACCAAGTTTCATCTATACGTGAAGGACTGACTATTTTTCCATTCTTTTCTCTTAAAATATATTTTCTACAGCTAATAAAATTTGAAATCTTAGAAGTGATGGTAAACATTAGATGGTAAATCGCTACTCCTATCGTTCCATAAATTGCTTTGTATTCGCCGTAACCGTCGCTTCTTAAATAAACTAAGGGTTTCTTTTTAAGAAAAAATAATAAAATACACGCTAAAAAAGTAAAAGGTGAAATAGATATAATAAGATATTTTGAGTCTAGATTGGATGAACTTTTGTATACTCCGAATAAATAACTAAATATATTATTAAAATTATCTATTTTTTGAACATGTATTTTATGAGTCCTTTTTATTTTTGATTTCCTAGCAATAATATTGATATCAAAAAAATTTTTCAGACCCTCTGGTGTAGATTTCATGTCTATATTGTCACAAAAAAAACTATTTTCGTAATTATAAACACTCTCGTTTGAAATTATAAATAATTTTTTCATTAATTGTCTTTACTAATTTTCAGTACTCCAATAAATGCCTCTTGAGGAATTTCTACTCTGCCAAATTGTTTAGATCTGGCTTTTCCTTTTTTTTGTTTTTTTAAAAGTTTCTTTTTTCTATCTGCAGCTCCTCCTCCATGTATTTTAGTAAGTACATCTTTGGAAAAGCCTTTAATTGACTCCCTCGCAATAATTTTTCCTCCTATTGCTGCTTGAACTGGAATCATAAAATTATGCCTAGGAATAAGATCTTTTAATTTTTCACAAACTTGCCTTCCAGTTTTTTCTGCAAAATTTTTATGTATTATCATTGCTAAGGCATCTACTGGCTCTGCGTTAACCAAGATTCCTAATTTAACTAGATCTCCTTCCTTATGACCTGTTATTTCATAGTCAAAACTAGCATACCCACTAGAAACTGATTTTAATCTATCATTAAAATCAAAAACTACTTCGTTTAAAGGAAGATCGTAGGATAAGACAGCACGATTTCCTGAATAAGATAAGTTTGTTTGCACTCCTCTTTTATCTTGGCAAATTTTTATGATTGTACCTAAATACTCGTCGGGCGTTATTATTGTAGCCTTAATCCAAGGTTCCTCAATTTTCAAAATTTGAGTAGGGTCTGGCATGCTCGAGGGGTTTTGTAAATCAAGAACTTCTCCTTTATTTTTATAAACTTTGTAAATTACTCCAGGCGTAGTTGTTATTAAATTCACGTCAAATTCTCTTTCTAGCCTCTCCGTAATAATTTCTAAATGCAGTAATCCTAAAAAACCACATCTAAAACCTAAACCTAATGCACTTGAAGATTCTGCTTCATAGGAAAAACTGGCATCATTTAATTTAAGTTTTCCTAATCCATCTTTTAATTTTTGATATTCAGAACTATCAACTGGGAATAAACCACAAAAAACTACTGGTTTACTTGGTTTAAATCCCGGTAATGGTGAGTCAATTGGATCTGATGCATCACAAATCGTATCTCCTACTTTCGTTTCAGATAAAGTTTTTATTCCAGTAATTATGAAACCTATTTCACCAGAATTTAATTCTCCAATGTCAGTTGGCTTGGGAGTAAATACTCCAACCTTTTCAACAACATACTCTTGATCGTTAGACATCAGTTTAATTTTCATGTCCTTTTTAATTTTTCCATTCATTACTCTAACCAATATAACCACTCCAAGATAAGTATCATACCAACTGTCTACCAACAGCGATTTAAGTTTATCTTCCTGGACTCCTTTTGGAGCTGGCAATACTTTTACAATTGACTCCAATATATCTTCTATTCCCTCTCCTGTTTTACCAGAGCAGCATATTGCACTTGATGTGTCTATTCCTATTACATCTTCAATTTCTTTTTTTGTTTTTTCTAAATCTGAGGCAGGTAAATCTATTTTATTTAAAATCGGAATAACTTCATGATTTATTTCTAACGCCTGATAAACATTTGCTAAGGTTTGTGCCTCAACACCCTGAGTACTATCAACAATTAATAATGAGCCTTCGCAAGCAGATAATGATCTACTTACTTCATAACCAAAATCAACATGCCCTGGGGTGTCTATGATATTTAAAGTATATACATTTCCATCTTTAGCTTTGTATTTAAGCTTAACTGTTTGGGCTTTGATAGTAATTCCTCTTTCACGCTCTATATCCATAGAATCTAGAACTTGAGTTTTCATTTCTCTGTCGGTTAAACCACCACATTTATGTATAATTCTATCTGCAATAGTAGATTTACCATGGTCTATGTGCGCAATTATTGAGAAATTACGAATTCTATCTATGTCTGACATTAGGACCTGATTGTTGCGCCAGTTTTTTCTTTAACCGATTCTATTATTTTTTGGCTTACTTCATCTAAATCTTTTTCACTTAAAGTTTTATCTATTGCTTGAAGTATAACATTTATGGCTACAGATTTTTTGTCTTTTGGAATATTCTCTCCTTCATAAACATCAAATGTGCTTACTTTTTGTATAATGTTTTTATCCACTGCTTTGATTAATTTTTCAAGCGAGCCAATTTTAAAAGATTTATTAATTACAAAAGCGAAATCTCTTTCTGATTTCTGAAAATCTGAAACTTTATAATTTGATTTTGTTTGCCTTATTTTTTTATTAGGTTTAGGTATATTCTTTAAAAATATTTCAAATCCATAAATATTTTTATCTTTAAAGTCTAAATGTTTGACTATAGCAGGATGTAACTCTCCAAAATAAGCAAGGCAAGGACCTTTTTCAGAATTTAAACTAATAGATCCTGATCGTCCCGGATGATAGCTGGCCTTGGTATAGTCACTCACAAAAAGATTTTCTTCGTTTAAACCCAATTCTATAAGAGTTGTTAATGCATCTCTTTTGATATCAAAAACATCAACGCCTCTTTTTTTTTCAGCCCAAGTTTTTCTATTAATTTGACCTGATTTTATTCCTCCAACAATAATCTGTTGTTCTCCAGGATTTTTTCCAAAAAAGACTGGTCCTATTTCAAATAAAGACAAATCTTCGTATCCCCGATCTTGATTCTTTTTTAAATAAATTGCAAGATTCGAAAATATTGATCTTCGTAAAACATCTAAATCTGAGGATAATGGGTTGTAAATTTTAATTTCATTCTCTCCGCTAGTGAAGCGTTTATCTATGTTTGAGTCTGTAAAAGACCATGTTATAGCTTCTATATAACCTTTGGTCGCTAAAGATCTTTGCGAAAGATGAAAAAGTTTTTGTTGAAAGTTTAAAGTTTCTTTTATTCTTTTTTTTTCAGGTTCAACTAATATTATTTTATCAAACCCTTTAATTCTTATTATTTCCTCGATTAAATCTACTTCTTGTGAAATATCTGGTCTCCAAGAAGGAACTTCGACTTTTAAAGTTTTTTTACTTTTTTTACACTTAAATCCTAAAGAAGATAAAATTTTATCAGACTCAATTGATGTTGTTGGTATGCCGATTAAATTTTCAAATTTTCTAATATCAAAATCTATAATTTTGTTTTTTTGAAATTTTTTACCAGTTATAGAATATTTGCTTACTTCTCCTCCACAAATTCTGACTATTAATTCTGAAGCTATTTCTAAACCCTCTAGAATTGAGTTTGGATCTATTCCACGCTCAAATCTATACTTTGCATCTGTATTAATATTTAATATACGAGCTGTTTTTCTTATCGATGGCGGTAAAAAATAAGCTGATTCTAATAATATATTTTTAGTGCTAAATTCTGTTGCAGTTTTCGTTCCTCCAATTATCCCTCCTAGTCCTAGTATGCTGCTCTTATCTGCTATCACACACATACCACTTTTTAACTTATATTTTTTATTATCTAGAGCCTCGAATTCTTCATTATTTTTTGAATTTCTGACAATTATCTCTCTATCTATTTTGTCGGCATCATAAGCGTGTAAAGGTCGATTTAAGTCGAACATAACATAATTTGTAATATCAACTACTGCGGAAATTGGTTTTAATCCTAAAGCTATAATTTTATTTTTTAACCATTCTGGACTTTCTTTGTTGGTAATATTTTTTATGTAACAGCCACCAAATGATAAACAGCCTTGATTTTTTTCTTTGGATATTGAAACTTTCATAGACTGGGTAAATTTTTGTTTTAAAGGTTTTTTCTTTAATTTTAAAAGATTTCCAATTCCAGAGGACGCTAAATCCCTAGCTATACCTCTTACACCTAGGCAGTCGGGTCTGTTTGGAGTGATAGCAATATCAATAGCTTTTTCAGATTTACTTTTAAAATAACTTTTACCAATTTCTTTTTCTTTATTTTTGAGCTCTATAATTCCATCGCTTTCATCTGATAAATTTAATTCATATCCTGAACAGAGCATGCCCTTGGACTCTACACCTCTAATTTTAGCAACCTTTAACTCAAATTTTGTTTTAGGTATAACAGCTCCCGGAGGTGCATAAATAGTAGTTAACCCCTCTCTTGCATTTGATGCCCCACATACAACTTTTAAAATCTTATTATTCCCTAAAGTTACATCACAAATTTTGAGCTTATCTGCATTTGGATGTTTTTCAGTTTTTAAAATTTTTGCAATTTTAAAATCTTTTAACTCACCTAAATTTTCTTTAATACCTTCAACTTCTAGGCCAATATTTGTTAATTGATCTATAATCTCTTTTTCGTTTGCTTTTGTTTGTAAATGCTCTTTTAACCATGGAATTGTAATTATCATTTGCTCAAACCTCTGTAATTCGTTGGAACATCTAAAGGGTCAAAGCCAAAATGATTTAACCATCTATAATCAGTTTCAAAAAATGACCTTAAATCATTTATTCCATATTTTAACATTGCTAATCGATCTATGCCTATGCCAAAAGCAAAACCTTGATATTTTTTTGCATCAACTTTGACATTTTTTAAAACATTGGGATGAACCATTCCACAGCCCAAAATTTCCAACCACTTATCACCCTCTCCAATAATTATTTTTTCATTTTCTATTCTGTAACCAATATCTACTTCAGCTGAAGGTTCAGTGAATGGAAAATGACTTGGTCTAAATCTCATATTTACATTGTCAACTTCAAAAAACTCTTTGATAAAGTAATTTAAGCATCCTTTTAAATGACTCATAGTAATATTTTTATCGATATGAAGTCCTTCAAGTTGGTGAAACATTGGTGCATGAGTTTGATCGCTATCACATCGATAAGTTCTACCTGGAACAATAATTTTAAAAGGTGGCTTCTCGCTTAACATTGCTCTAATTTGAACTGGCGAGGTATGGGTTCTTAATAATATCTTTTTATTTTCTTCTAAATAAAAAGTATCGTGCATATCTCTAGCTGGATGATCCTCTGGGGTATTGAGTGCTGTAAAATTATTATATTCAGTCTCAACATCCGGTCCCTCTGCTACTGAAAATCCTATTTCTGAAAATATAGAAGAAATTTCATCTATCACTTGTGAAACAGGATGAATTTTTCCATTCTTAAAAGGTCTTACAGGTAAAGTTACATCAATTTTTTCATCTTTTAATTTGTCATTAATTTCTTTTGTTTCAATTTCTAAATTCTTTTTTTCAATTTGATAACTTAAACTATCTTTTAATTGATTAAGATTGGATGCAAAATCTTTTTTTTTATCTGGGGCTAAAGCACCTAAAGTTTTAAATTGATTAGTAATTACCCCGGTCTTACCAAAAAATTCAGTCTTAAGATTTTGTAAATCTTCTTTTGAATTGATAGATTTTATCTTTTCTTTGAAACTGGAACTTATTTTTTCTAAATCACTCATTAGTTTTTTTGATTCTTTCAGTTAATGTAAGATAAATCAAAGGCCCTAATTAGTTAAGGGAGGATTGAACTTTTTTTACAATAGATTTAAACACTTCTGGATTATTATAGGCCAATTCAGCTAATACTTTTCTATCTAATTTAATTTTTGACTTATTTAGACCATTTATAAATTGTGAGTAAGTAATTCCCTCTGATCTAACTCCTGCATTGATTCTTTGAATCCATAGATTTCTAAACTCTCTTTTTTTTGCTTTTCTATCTCTATAGGCATACTGCATAGCTTTTTCCATAGCTTGACGAGCGATACGAATAGTATTCTTTCTTCTGCCATACTGTCCTTTAACAGCTTTAAAAACTTTTTTATGTTTTGCTTTACTTGCTACACCGCGTTTAGTTCTTGCCATAAATAATTCTAATTGTTGTAAGGCATATACGATTTAACAATTTTAGTATCTTGCTTTGTCATTATCGTAGTACCTCTTAGTTTTCTAATTTGTGAATTCGTTCTTTTAATCATACCATGTCTTTTTCCAGCATGAGGCCTCTTTACTTTACCAGATGCAGTAAATCTAAATCTTTTTTTAGCTGAACTCTTAGTTTTTAATTTAGGCATAATTAACCGGGTTATATATTTTTTAAATATTCTTTACAAGGTGATATTATCTTAATTAAATAGGCTGAATTATCATAACCATCTGTCTTCCTTCGAACTTTGGGTGAGTTTCTATTTTTCCAACATCTTTTGTGTCCTCAACTATTCTATTCATAAGATCTTTACCTAATTGAATATGCTGCATCTCTCGGCCTTTAAATTTTACTGTAAATTTAACTTTATCTTTTTTAACTAAGAATTTTTTAGCATTTTTAATTTTAAAATTATAATCATGAACGTCAGTTCCAGGACGTAATTTTATTTCTTTAAGAGAAACAATCTTCTGTTTTTTTTTTGCTATATTTGCTTTTTTTTGTAAATCATATTTATACTTTCCCATGTCCATAATTTTACAAACTGGAGGATTTGCGTTTGGAGAGATCTCTATTAAATCTAAACCTTCTCCTTTAGCAGTCTCAATTGCTTTATTTAAAGGAAGCACACCTATATTTTTTCCATTACTACCTATAACTTGAACATCAATAGCTCTTATTCTTTCATTAGCCTTTGGTCCTTTAGGTTTGCTTCTTCTTTGAAAATAATTAGGTTTAAAATCTGACACTTAGTTCAAGGGAAGTTTATTTGCCATAATAATTTTTTTTATCAATTCGTCTCTTTTTAATACTTCTTGTTTTTCTGATCCTAGTCTCCTAACAGTAACTGTATTTTCTTTGGACTCTTTTTTTCCACAAACTAAAATCATAGGGACTTTAGCTAAAGAGTGTTCTCTAATTTTATAATTTATTTTTTGATTTCTTAAATCCACTTCACATTTTATACCCTCTTTAAACAAATCTTCAAATAACTTTTTTACATATTCGTTATTTTCTTCAGCTATTGGGCATACCACTGCTTGTATCGGTGACAACCAAAAAGGTAATTTACCTGCATAATTTTCAATTAATATTCCTATAAACGTCTCTAATGATCCAAATAAAGCTCTGTGTAACATCACAGGAACTTTTTTTGTTCCATCCTTATCAACATACGACGCATTAAGTCTGCCCGGAAGATTAAGATCGACTTGTAGCGTTCCACATTGCCAATCTCTACCTATAGCATCTCGCAAAACAAACTCAATTTTCGGACCATAAAATGCTCCTTCACCTTTATTAATAGTATATTCAAGTCCTGATTTTTTAATAGCAGTAATTAAAGCTGCTTCCGATTTATCCCAAGTGCTATCATTCCCAACTCTTTTTTCTGGTCTATCAGAATATTTAAGAATTATATTTTTAAATCCTAAATCTTTATAAATATCTATAATTAGTTTAGTAACACTTAAAGATTCTTCAGTTATTTGCTCTTCAGTACAAAATATATGTGCATCGTCTTGTGTAAATGCTCTAACCCTTAATAAACCATGCAAAGCTCCTGATGGCTCATATCTATGAACTTTTCCAAATTCAGAGAGTTTTAAAGGAAGATCTCTATAACTTTTTAATCCTTGATTAAATATTTGAACACATCCGGGACAATTCATTGGTTTAACAGCAAAAACTTTTTCATCTGGTGTTTCGGAAGTAAACATATGCTCCCCAAATTTTTCCCAATGTCCAGATTTTTCCCACAATGTCTTATCTAAAAGTTCTGGAGTATTTATTTCTTTATAACCAGCTAATCTCTGTTTCATTCTCATATACTCAATAAGCCTTTGAAACAATATCCATCCCTTTTCGTGCCAAAATACAGCTCCGGGACTTTCTTCTCTAAAATGAAATAAATCCATTTCTTTTCCTAGCTTTCTGTGGTCTCTTTTTTCTGCCTCTTCTAAACGATGAATATAGTCCTCTAAATCTTTTTTATTACTCCAACAAGTGCCGTAAATTCTTTGAAGCATTTCATTATTAGAATCTCCTCTCCAGTAAGCTCCTGAAACCTTGGTTAATTTAAAAGCTTTACCTATTTTTCCAGATGAAACTAGATGAGGTCCTCTACATAAATCGTGCCATGTATCTCCATGATGATAAACAGATATTTCTTCTTTTTCTGGAATGCTCTCAATAATTTCTGCTTTATATTTTTCTCCAATTTTTTTGAAATGTTTAATTGCTTCCTTTCTTTTCCAAACTTCTCTTCTAGTTTTAACGTCAAGATCTATTATTTGTGACATTTTTTTTTCTATTTTTTTTAAATCATCAGTCGTAAAAGGTTCTTTTCTTGAAAAGTCGTAAAAAAAACCATCTTCTATAACTGGACCTATTGTCACTTGAGTACCTGGAAACAATTCTTGAACAGCCATCGCCATAATATGAGCTGCGTCATGACGTATAACCTCTAAGCCTTGCTTATCCTTTGATGTAATTATTTTTACTGTTGAGTCTTTTTTAATTTTAAAGCTCAAGTCTTTAAGTTCACCATTGACCTCCATAATCAATGCAGCTTTTTCTAAAGATTTGCTAATTTGTTTTATTACTTCAAATCCATCAATTGAATTTGAAAAACTTATTTTTTTTCCATCTAAAAGTTTTACATTAGGCATTATTTTATTTTTTAAGTAGTTTATTGTATTCTGTAAAGGTAGTTTGACACATTTTTTCTACGTCAAATTTCTTGATAACGTTTTTTCTCCCTTCTTTTCCTATTAATGTCTTTTCTTCATTATCTAAATCTATTACTTTATTTAAGATTCTAGCTAATTCCTTGGCGTTTCCAGAGTCAAATAAAATACCTGTTTTTCCGTCAACAACTGTCTCATTTGACCCCCCAATGTTACTAGCAATAATTATTTTTTCCATCGCCTGTGCCTCAACAGCTATTCTTCCAAATGCCTCTGGTTCGATTGAAGGAGAAACTACTACGTTGGCTAAACTATAAGCTGTTGGCATATCTTTATATTGATTAATAAATATCACTTTTTTATTTAATCTAAATCTTTCAACCATTGAAAATAATTTTTTTGAATAAACGTTTCTACCTTGATCAGACCCTAAAATAATTGCTAAAAAATTTTCTTTAAAATACTCTTGAGATAAAAAACTTAATGCCTCTATTAAAACTTCCTGACCCTTCCATTTTGTTAGTCTTCCTGGTAGTAAAATTATAAATTTCTCATCATTAATTTTCCATTCTTTTTTTAGTTTAATTAACTTATTTTGTGAAATATTTTTTTTATTGTAAAAATCCAAATTAATACCTCTAAAAATTACAAGTAATTTACTTTTTTTATAATTTAAAAATGATTTATAATTTTCGTTAATATGATCAAATATAAAATTTGAACCCGCTATAACCAGTTGAGATCTTACCATAACACTATTGTAAAATTTTTTTATTTTATTAAAAAAATTGTAAGTTCCATGGAAAGTCGTAACAAATTTCCTTCTCGTTATAAAACAAGAAATTAAACACGACCATGCAGGAGCTCTACTTCTTGCGTGTACTATATCGATGTCACAAATTATAATAATCAAAGACAAAACTATTGCATTAAATAAAATTATAAGAGGGTTTTTGGAATGAACTGGAAGTTTAATTATTTTTACTTTGTCTTTTCTCACAAATTTTAACAGTTCTCCCCCACTGGTTGCTATAAATGACTTACAATCTTTTTCGGCTAAATAGTGAGCTAAATCATAGCAGCCTGTCTCTGCTCCGCCATATCCTAATTTTGGAATAACTTGCAAAACTTTTATTTTACTTTGCATATGGTAGAATTATATATCATCAAATTAATTGAATAAACTTTATATGAAAAAATTTAAATACCTTAAAATCTCTAAATCCAAAAAAATCAGATATATCGACAATTATTATAAAAAAAATCTATATATCATTTTTCTTCCAGGGTTTATGTCTGATATTGAAGGGAAAAAACCTCAAGCTTTTAAAAAATATGCTGTTAAAAATAAATTAGGTTTTTTAGCGATAGAATACTCGGGTCATGGTAAATCATCCGGAGAATTTACAAAAGGGAATATAACTGAATGGTCTAATGATGCTAAAAATTTAATAAAAAAAATTGTTAAAAAAAATAAATTTATACTCGTTGGTTCAAGCATGGGATCCTGGATTTCTTTGAAACAATTTAAATATTTTAAAAATCAAATTATAGGTTTTGTTGGCATAGGTTCTGCTCCTGAATTTTTGGAGAGATTGATGTGGAAACAATTTAGCAAAAAAATGAAAAAAGAAATTGCAAAAAATGGTGAAACTATAATTATGCATGGTCGTTCAAATTCTAATTCAAAACAATATGAATATCCTATTACTTATCAGTTAATAAAAGACGGAAGAAAAAATAAAGTTTTAAAAAAGAAAATTAATTCCAAAATTAATGTTACTATGATTCATGGAAAAAAAGATGAATTAGTACCAGTATCGTTTTCTAGAAAAGTACTTTCGATATTCACAGAAGCCAAAAAAAAACTAGTAATAATTAGAAATGGAGATCATAGTTTGTCCAATATAAATTCATTAAAAAAAATAATTTATGAGTTAAACATTATTATTAAAGATATAGTTTAAACCTTCAATATAAGTCGGGTATTTTAATGAATAATTAAAAAACTTTTTCATTTTTTTATTATTAACTTTCTTTGAGTCCTTATAAAAACCTTTTAACATTTCACTCTCTACTTCACTCATTTCTATAGTTTTAGGTTTATTAACACCTAAAAGTTTTACTCCATACATTGTGACTTCTTCAGATGATGCTGGCTTATCATCTGAAATATTATAAACTTCATTTTTTTTAAAAAACTTTAAAGAGTTCGATAAAATATTTGCGATATCCTCCACGTGTATTCTGGAAAAAAAATGATTTTTTTTGTTTATAATTTTAACTTCTCCTGACTTTAATCTTGTTAAAATGTTATATTGATTAGAATAAATTCCTGACAATCTAAAAATTTGAAATGGTAGATCGAATTCGGTTGCTAACTTCATCCATTTTTTTTCAACTCTAAGTCTCTCTATGCCATTTAATGAAGTCGGTTTAGTCTCACTACTTTCGTCCACCCATTCCCCGCCATGATCTCCATAAACACTTGTTGCAGAGAGATAAGTTACCCATTTTAATTTTTTTGACTTAAAATATTTTTGAAAGTTTTTTATTACTAAATCATCTCCATTAGTTGGGGCTATAGAAATAAGGATATGATCCGCCTCCTCAAGTTTTGTTATAAAATTATTATCAAAATTTTTTTCTGTTAACTGAAAACTTTCATAATTAATATTTTCAAATTTTTTATTTTTTGACTCTTCTCTTGAAGTTGTTGTTAATTTAAAAGAAAGTTTATCTTTATTAATCTTTTTAATGAAGTTTTTCGCTACCTGACCAAAACCAAAACAAACAATATTCATTTTAGCCATTTAGCTAACCTTTTTAATGGTAGCTTTTAAAGTGATTGGATTATTAAGTTTATCCAGCATTTCAATTGGGCAAACCTGTTTGAAGTATTTAATTTCTTTATCGTAATCATTTAGAATTTTCTTTGCTGTACTTGATTGAGTTTCTGTAACAAAATTTGTTAAATTATCTTTTAAAAAATTCTTCCAATAATCGGTTTCTATGGATTGCCAAATTATAGATGATGGATTAACAAAGTTTTCAAAGTTGTTTTCTTTGTCATAAATAAATGCCATTCCCCCTGTCATACCAGCTCCAAAATTATCTCCTATTTGACCAAGTATAATGGCTGTTCCTCCAGTCATATATTCACAACCATGTGCCCCGCAACCTTCTACAATTGCCAGACTTCCGGAGTTTCTTACTGCAAATCTCTCACCTGCTTGTCCCGATGCGAATAACTTTCCAGACGTAGCTCCATATAAAACAGTATTACCTATGATTGTATTTTCATTTGAAGCTAATTTATTTTTAGGTGGAGGATAAACAATAATAGTTCCACCTGAAAGACCTTTTCCCACATAATCATTACAATCTCCCTCTACAACTAATTTTATTCCTTTTACAAGAAATGCTCCTAATGATTGTCCAGCTGAACCATGTAATTTAATATTTACATTCTCGTCTTTGAGTTTTCCATCTCCAAACTTTTTATAAATATAATGTGATAGTCTAGTACCAACTGATCTATAAGTATTTTCAGTATTATATTCAAAATAATTTTGATTTTTTTCATTTATTTTTTCTTTTATATCTGACCAAATTTTTTCATCTAAAGTATCAGGAGCTTTATTAATTATTTTTTCTTTACAATACCTTGGGTTTTCTCCTGGGTCTGCTTGTACTAAAAGTGGGTTTAAATCTAAGTCATCCAAATTAGAGGCGCCTTTATTAACCTGAGACAATAAATCAGTTCTTCCAATAATTTCGTTTATCGATTTGTAACCAATAGAAGCAAGTATCTCTCTTACCTCCGAAGCTACGAAAGTAAAGAGATTAACGACCTTCTCGGCAGTACCATTAAATTTTTCTCTTAAAACTTTATCTTGACTGCATACGCCAACGGGACAAGTATTAGAATGGCATTGGCGAACCATGATACAACCCATAGCAACTAAAGATGATGTGCCCATTCCATATTCTTCTGCTCCCATCATCGCCGCCATGACAATATCTTTACCGGTTTTTAATCCTCCGTCAGTTCTAAGAGTAACTTTATGTCTTAAATTATTAAGTGTTAAAATTTGATTTGCTTCTGTCAATCCCATCTCCCAAGGAATACCTGCATATTTAATACTTGTCTGAGGACTTGCTCCAGTTCCTCCAGAGTGTCCAGATATTAAAATTATATCAGCTTTTGCTTTTGCTACTCCAGCTGCTATCGTTCCTATTCCAGTTGAAGCAACTAATTTTACACCTACTCTTGCGCCTGGATTAATTTGTTTTAAATCATAAATTAGCTGAGCTAGATCCTCTATTGAATAAATATCATGATGCGGTGGAGGCGAAATTAAAGTTACCCCTGGAGTGGAGTGTCTTAATCTTGCAATTTCATCATTTACTTTAAAGCCTGGTAACTGCCCGCCCTCACCAGGTTTTGCACCTTGCGCCATTTTGATTTCAATTTCATTAGCATTGTTTAAATAGTCAACTGTAACTCCAAATCTTGCAGACGCTATTTGTTTTACTCTAGAGTTTGCCGAGTCACCGTTTTCTAAAATTTTAAATCGTTTTGCATCTTCACCGCCTTCACCGCTACACGAAGCTCCTTTAATTCTATTCATACCAATTGCTAACGTCTCATGGGCCTCTGCAGAAAGAGCTCCGTGAGACATGCTTCCACTACCAAATCTTTTTAAAATATCCTCTATAGGCTCTACTTCATTTATATTAATTGGATCTTTTTTTGTTTTTATTTGCAATAAATCTCTTATATTGATTGGAGGAAGTTCGTGAATTCCAGAAGTATATTTTTTGTATTGCTCATAAGATTTATTTCCAACTGCGGATTGGAGTAAATGTATTAAGTTACCTTGGTGTTGATGCTCCTCACCGGTTTTTCTATACTTGTAAAGTCCGCCTATAGGTAAAGTGTAAACATTTTTTTTGTTAAATTTTGCATGTAATTCTTTTATTTTTTTTTCTATACCTACGATTCCTATTCCAGAAATCCTAGAGGACATACCTGGGAAATAATCTGATACTATTGCGCGACTTAATCCTACTGCTTCAAAATTACAACCCCCTCTATAAGAACTAATAACAGAAATGCCCATTTTAGACATAATTTTTAAAAGACCAGCGTCAATAGATTGTTTAAATTTTTGAACACAAACTAAAAAATCAGATTTTCCGAATAATTTTTTTTCAAATCTTTGATGTATAGAGTCAATAGCTAAGTATGGATTTATAGTAGTAGCTCCAACACCTATTAAAACTGCAAAAGAATGGGTGTCCAAAGCATCTGAACTTTCAACATTTAATGAGCAATATCCTCTGAGCCCTAATTTAACCAAATGAGAATGGACTGCTCCAACTACCAATATAGTGGGTATGCTAGCTCTCTCATTAGAAATATTTTTATCAGATAAAATGAGAGATGAACTTCCTTCTCTAACTGCTGTTTCACACTCAATTTTAATAGACTCTATTCTATCTTTTAGTGAAGATTTTATTTCAAAAGTACAATTGATAATTTTTATTTTTTTTGAAAAAACTTTTTTAAACTTTTTAAATTGAGAATTAGTTAAAATAGGACTATCTAAAACATAGATATCTTCTTGTGTTAGATTATCAAAATCTAAGATATTTCCTAGATTTCCAAACCTTGTTTTTAAACTCATAACTTTGCTTTCTCTTAATGAGTCAATGGGAGGATTTGTTACTTGGCTAAAATTTTGCCTAAAATAATGTGAAACTGGCCTAAAATGACTGGATAAAACAGCAACTGGAGTATCATCACCCATAGACCCTGAGGCTTCTTTTCCTTCCTCTGCCATTGGATGAAGGATAAGCTCTAAATCTTCAATACTTAAACCTGACAAATATTGTCTTTTTTTTAATTCTTCACCTTTAAAATTTGCTTCTTCTTTTTCACTGTAAATTTTTTTTTCTAAATCAATAATTTGTTTACTGTATTTTTTATAATCTTTAGCCAAAAAATCTTTTATTTCTTTATCTTTAAAAAGTTTTCCTTTTTTTAAATCAATTGCAATAATTTGACCTGGCCCTAATTTACCTTTAGATATAATTTTTTCTTCTGGTATTTTAATCATTCCCGCTTCAGAACCAGCAAAAAATAAATCATCAGAAGTTATAGTGTATCTCAAAGGTCTTAAACCATTTCTATCTGTAGCAGCCAAAACCCATTTTGCATCTGTGGCACAAATTGCAGCAGGTCCATCCCAGGGCTCAATTGTACTATTCAAAAAATTAAATAAATCTTGGTGATTTTTTGGAACAGTTTTGCTTCTCTTTGACCAAGAGTCAGGAATCATCATTAATTTAATAAGTGGAGCTAGTTTTCCTGAGTGTGTTAGTAGTTCAAAAACATTGTCCAGTGCGCCTGAGTCTGAAGAGCTACGAATTACGGGTTTTAAATCTTTTACATTTTTAAAAAGTGAACTTGACATATCTTGTTCATGTATTTTCATCCAATTTATATTTCCTTTAAGTGTATTAATTTCTCCATTGTGCGCAAGAGTTCTAAAAGGTTGTGCAAGATCCCAACTTGGAAAAGTGTTTGTTGAATATCTTTGATGGAAAATTGCAAATCTTGATGTTAAATTTTTATCATTTAAATCTAAATAAAAATCTGCTAATGACTCTGCTAAAAACATACCTTTGTAAACTATAGATCTTGAACTAAAAGAGCAGATATAAAAGTTTTTGAGAGTTTTTTCTCTAGCTAATTTTTCTATCTTTTTTCTTGTTTCAAATAAATCTCTCTCGAGATCGTTAGCTTTCAAGTTCTCATTTTTTTTAAACATCACTTGAGCAATTTCTGGCCGACTTTGCTCAGCAGTTTTTCCTAAAACTTTTGAATTAAATGGAACTTGTCTCCATCCATAAATAGAAAAATTTTCTTCTAATAAAACAGACTCTATTATCTCTCTACACTTCTCTTGTTCAGCGTAGTCTGTTCTTGGGAGAAATACCATACCTACACAAATTCTTTTTGTATCGTCAAGAGTGTGACCTGTTGCTAAAATTTTTTCTTTAAAAAAGTCTGGTGCAATTTCAATTTGAATTCCAGCTCCGTCACCTGATTTACCGTCTGCATCTACAGCTCCTCTGTGCCAAATTGCTTTTAAAGCTTCAATACCATATTCAACTATTTTTCTTGATTTTTTTCCGTTAGTTGATGCTATCATTCCTACTCCACAAGCATCGTGTTCCATACTTTGATCGTAAATATTGTTTTCTTCTAATAATTTTTTATTTTTTTTATATTTGTTCATTTAATTTTATGCTGCTACTTCAGATTTATTTTTTATTAGTTTTTCTTGAAGATATTTAATAATTTCATTAGCTGCATCTCTTCCATCTCTTATTGCCCATACTACTAACGAAGCGCCTCTTACGATATCACCAGCAGCAAATACTCCGTCTAAATTAGTCTGCATAGACTTTAAGTCTATTTTAATAGTACCCCATTTTGACACTGCTAATTTTTCTGAACCAAATAACTTTGGAATATTTTCTGGATCAAAACCTAAAGATTTAATGACAAGGTCCGCTGGGATCCTAAATTCAGAACCTTGTTCAATTTCTGGCCTTTTTCTTCCTGATGAGTCTGGCTCACCTAATTTCATTTTACTAACTTCTATTTCTATTACTTTTTTATCTCCAATAAATTTTTTAGGACTTGTAAGCCAAACAAAATCTACCCCTTCTTCTTCGGCATTCCCCACTTCTCTAGCTGATCCTGGCATGTTATCTCTATCTCTCCTGTATAAACATTTAACAGACTTAGCTTTTTGTCTAATTGAAGTTCTCACACAATCCATCGCAGTATCTCCTCCTCCTATAACTACAACATTTTTTCCTTCAGCATTTAGGGTGCCATCATCAAATAATTTAACTTTATCACCTAATCCTTTTCTATTAGAGGCTGTAAGAAATTCCATGGCCGGAAAAATATTTTCTAAATTTTGACCAGGTATGTCTATCTCTCTTGCTTTGTAAACCCCAGTTGCAATTAATATTGCATCATGTTTTTTTTGTAGTTCATATAAAGACTTGTCTTTTCCAACTTCAAAATTTTGAACGAATTTTATTCCACTCTCTTTTAAATTTTTTGTTCTTCTTTCGACGACAAATTTTTCTAATTTAAAATTAGGAATTCCATAAATTAAAAGTCCACCTGGTCTATCATATCTATCGTAGATTGTTACTTGGTAACCAAATTTTCTTAGCTCTTCTGCGCAAGCCATTCCTGCAGGGCCGGCTCCTATTATCCCAACAGATTGCTTCAATTCTTTTTTAACTTTAATTGGTTTTACCCATCCTTTTTCCCAAGCAGTGTCGGTAATATATTTTTCAATAGAACCTATTGTAACGGTTCCATGCCCTGACTGCTCGATCACACAATTTCCTTCACACAATCTATCTTGGGGACATATTCTGCCACAAACTTCTGGCATATTATTTGTACTCTGAGACAATTCATAAGCTTCTTGTATTCTCCCTTCTGCAGTAAGTTTTAACCAATCTGGTATATTATTACTTAACGGACAATGTATTTGACAAAAAGGAACGCCACATTGGGAGCACCTACTAGATTGCTCTTTTGCTTTCTCGTTGATAAATTCATTGTAAATTTCATTGAAATCCTCTTTTCTTTTTTTAGTGTTTCTTTTAAGAGGAGTCTCTTGATTTAACTCAACGAACTGCAACATTTTTTTAGTCATATTTTAATATCTTATTAGATTAATACTAATTTATATAGTAAAAATAGGTAAGTTATTATTACCTTTATATTGAAAAAACCTTAATTTTAATGATTAATTTTTGCATAACTGATATGCATTTGAAATAATCACGAAAAAAACAACCTTTAGTCTTACTTATTAAACAATGTTTGAAATATTTTTTCTTTCAGTTATTCAAGGGATTACGGAATTTTTACCAATAAGCTCTTCTTCTCATCTTATCTTATTTTCAAATTATTTAAATTTTGATAATCAAAATCTTTCAATAGATGTAAGTCTGCATATAGGCTCTTTTTTGGCAGTTATAATTTATTTTAAAAAAGATATTTTTAATTTTGTAAAAAATAAAGAGCTAGCTTTAAAGATAATTATTTCTTCTATACCAATTATGATTGTTGGTTATGCTTTAATTAAATTGGATTTGATTGATAAATTAAGAAATATAAAAACTATAGGTTGGACTACTATTATTTTTGGTATTTTACTTTTCTACAGTGATAAGTTTAGTAAAATTAATAAAATAGAAAAAAACTTTAATTTTAAATCTGTGCTATTTATTGGTTTAATTCAAGTGCTGTCTCTTATTCCGGGAGTAAGTAGATCGGGTATAACAATAACCGCTGCAAGATTTTTAAAGTTCAAAAGATTCGACTCAGCAAAAATTTCTTTTTTAATTTCGATACCTACATTAGCTGCAGTAAGTTTTTTTGGTTTATTTAATTTAATAAGCTCAAATGATCTTAATTTTTCTATATTTAATTTAATCTCAATTGTTTTATCTTTTTTATTTTCTTTTATTACAATTAAATATTTTTTAAAATATATAAAAAAATTTAGCTTAAATATTTTTGTATTTTACAGAATTATTTTGGGAGTTATAATTTTATTTTTTGCTTATTTATAAAATAAAAGTGAGTCCCAACAAAATAATGAATATAATTAATAGAAATACAATCACTGCTTTTTGTAGAGATAAATGTGTTACAAATTTCATTATTTATTAGTTATATTTTAAAATTAACAAAATTAAAATTAAAAATATTTGGCGCGCCTGCTAGGATTTGAACCCAGAACCTCCTGGTCCGTAGCCAAGCGCTCTATCCAGTTGAGCTACAGGCGCTTAAGACACGATTATCAAAAAAAATCACCTAAATAAAGCTGTATAATCTGTCTTGTTATTTTGTGTTTAAGTCACTAAATTATACATTATGGTAGAAAAAAAAACAGTTGTAATCACATCCGCTACAAGGACAGCTGTAGGATCATTAAGCAAATCACTTAAAAATATTGCTGGGGCTGAACTAGGTGCTGCCGTAATTTCTGAATCTATAAAAAGATCTAAAATTAAACCAGAGGATGTTGATGAAATTATCATGGGACAGGTACTTACTGGAAATACGGGTCAGAATCCTGCAAGACAAGCTGCTATTAGGGCAGGAATACCAAAAGAAAAACCAGCCTACATTGTTAATCAAGTTTGTGGATCAGGAATAAGATCAATAGCATCAGGTTTTCAAAGTATAAAAACTGGTGACTCAAAAATTGTCATAGCTGGTGGACAAGAAAGCATGTCTTTGGCTCCTCATGCCATTAATCTTAGAGAGGGTAAAAAACTAGGAGATACTGACTTGACAGACACCATGATTAAAGACGGATTATGGGATGCTTTCCATGGATATCATATGGGAATTACAGCTGAAAATGTAGCCACAAAATTTCAAGTAACTAGACAGGAACAAGATAAATTTGCGTTAAATTCTCAGGAAAAAGCATTAGTTGCTCAAAAAGAAAATAAATTTAAAGACGAGATAGTGAATTTTGTTATTAAATCAAAAAAAGCTCAAATTAACTTTAAGAAAGATGAGCATCCAAGAGAAGGCATCAATTTAGAAGCTTTAACGAGACTAAAACCTGTCTTTCAAAAAGATGGAACAGTAACCGCCGGTAATGCTTCAGGAATAAATGATGGCGCTGCATCAGTAACACTCATGTCTGATAAAGAGGCAGATAAAAGAAATCTACAAAAATTAGTTTCTATTAAATCTTGGGCAAGTTGTGGTGTTGATCCCGCGTTGATGGGAACAGGTCCAATTCCCTCTTCAAAAAAAGCACTGGAACTTGCTGGGTGGACAGTTAAAGATGTAGATCTTTTCGAAATTAATGAGGCTTTTGCTGCGCAAAGTATTGCGGTTTTAAAAACTCTTTCCATCCCAGAAGAAAAAGTGAATGTTAATGGCGGAGCTATTGCTTTGGGACATCCAATTGGAGCTTCTGGAACAAGAATACTTGTAACGTTAATTAATGAGATGATTAAACGGGATGTACATAAAGGTTTAGCGACTTTATGTATAGGGGGTGGAATGGGTATTGCAATGTGTGTAGAGAGATAATTTATTTTAAATCTTTAAAATTTTTAAAATAATTTAAACTTTCAGGATTAGATATAGCTTCTAGATTGTCTAGTTTTTCACCATTAATTATTTTTCTTACTGCAAGCTCAACAATTTTTCCGCTCTTAGTTTTTGGAATTTCAGGAACTTTTATAATTAAAGAGGGAACATGTTTGTGAGAACAATTATTTCTTATTTTTGTTTTAATTAATTTTATTTTGTTGTCATCTAGCTCTTTGCTGTCTTTAGTTGTCACAAACAAAATTATTCTTACATCATTTTTATAATCTTGACCTACAACTAAACCTTCAGTAATAAAATCAATATCTTCAACTTGCTGGTATATTTCTGAAGTTCCAATTCTTACCCCTCCAGGATTTAAAGTGGCATCAGATCTACCTCTCATTATAAATCCATTATTAGGGGTTCGTTCTATAAAATCACCATGATGCCAAATATTTTCAAATTTAGTAAAATAAGCTTTGTGGTATTTCTCTCCAGTTTCATCTCCCCAAAATTTTACAGGCATTGAGGGAAATGGTTGTTTAACTACAAGCTCTCCTTTCTCTCCATCATTAGCGCTTTTTCCATCTTCGTTAAATACATCAACGTCTATTCCTAGGCTTTGTCCTTGGATTTCTCCTTTATGAACTTTCGAATATAAGTTTCCTAAAACTAAACAGCCCACCAAATCTGTTCCGCCAGCAATTGAGGATAAATGAACATTTTTTTTAATATTACTATAAACATATTTAAAACTTTCTTCGGCTAAAGGCGAACCAGTTGAAGTGATAATTTTAATTGAACTTAGATCTAAATGTTCACTATTGAATTTTTCATTTTTAAGATGATCAATATATTTAGCGCTAACTCCAAATAAATTTATTTTTTTATTTTGACAGTACTCTAGTAGTACATCTATTTTTGGATGTGTTGGAGCTCCATCAAATAAAAAGATTGATGAACCAGTTGCAAGTCCTCCGACTAACCAATTCCACATCATCCAGCCAGTAGTTGTATAATAAAAAAGTTTTTGATTATCTCCAATATCACAATGTAACATAAATTCTTTCTTGTGCTCGATTAAAACATTTCCAGCACCATGGGTAATACATTTTGGTTTGCCTGTGGTGCCACTCGAGTAGAGGATATAAATAGGATAATTAAATTCAAATCTTTCAAAAGTCTCATCTAACTCCGAGCGCTTCAATATCTCCTCAAAGTTTTTAAAATTCTTGATTTTATTTTTTTCATTTTTTTTGTAGGGAAAAACTATGGTTTGTTTTATTGATGGAATTTGCTCCAATATGTTTCCCACTTTTTCTAAAATATTAATTTTTTTACCATTATAAAAATAATAATCGCTTGTAATTAATATTTTTGGTTTGATTTGTTTGAATCTGTCTACTACTCCTTTGGTTCCAAAATCTGGGGAACATGATGACCATATAACTCCATTTTTCACGCAAGCTAGAAAACATATAACCGACTCAATTTTATTCGGAACATAGGCAGCAACTCTATCTCCTTTTTTTAAACCAACTGATTTTAAAAATGATGAAAACTTACATACATTTTCATATAATAATTTCCAAGTTATACTTTCTTCAAAACCATCTTCAGATAAAAAATTAATAGCTATATCTTCAGTTTTTTTCCTTAGTATGTTTTCTGAATAATTTATTTTTGAATCTGGAAAAAATTGAGTCTTATTAAAAACTTTATTTTTTCTAATTACTTCTTTTCCTTTATCACCAATTATTTTTGAATAGTCCCAAAATTTTGACCAAAAAACTTCTGGATTGGAGACACTCCACTTCCAAAGATCTTTAAATTTTTTATCAAATTTTAAGTTAATAAATTTTACAAAATCTTCTAAAATGGAATTCTGAACTTTTTGTTCGCTAGGCTGCCAAAGATGTTTGCTCATAAAAGCCAGTCTAGCTTTTATAAAATTATCTTAACAGATATTTTTTTAGTAAAATCTTCTGAACTATTACTGCTTGATTAGATTTATTTTCCTTTTTTTTAAACAATAATTTAATTAGCCATTTCATAGCCTACATAAACAATTTTACATGTCCTAAATTGGTATAAAATATGTCTAAAATCGAGCTTATTATTCAATTTGCCACAATCTTTAAAGTTTATTATTAATTAAATTTTTAATATGTTCCTAAGCAGTTTATAATAAGTATTTATGGCTCAAAACATTTCAGTTCCGGATATAGGAGATTTTAAAGATGTAGAGGTTATCGAAGTTTTGGTAAAGCCAGGAGATAAAGTAAATAAAAATGACCCAATAGTTACAATAGAAAGTGACAAATCAAGTGTGGAAATTCCCTCTCCATCTGAAGGAGAGATTAAAGTTTTAAAAGTCAAGATTGGAGATAAAGTTTCGGAAGGTAGTATTTTAGCTACTATAGAAAACGATGAAACCACTAATCAAATAGAAAACGTTAAAAAGGAAGAACCCGAAAAGAAAAATTTAAAAAAAAATGGAAATTTAAAGACAGAACAATCAATACAACAAGTTAAAAAAATATTTGCTCAACCTTTATCTAAGGATGACATTGATCCAATAGAAACAAACGAATGGATTGAGTCATTAAATTCTGTAATTGAAAATGACGGTTCTTCAAGAGCAAGTTACTTATTGAATAAAGTTATAGATCAAGCTTATAAATCTGGTTTAGTCTTACCAGATACTAGAACTACTCCCTACATAAATACAATCCCCCCAGAGATAGAAGTAAAATCAAATGGGGATCAAAATATAGAGAAAAAGATAAGAGCTTACATAAGATGGAACGCGGCCGCTATGGTTGTTAAGGCAAATAAAAAGAGTCCAGAATTAGGAGGTCACATTGGAACTTTTGCATCTGCAGCTACTCTTTACGATGTAGGTATGAATCATTTTTGGAGAGCTAAAAATAATAAATTTGGTGGCGATTTAATTTATTTTCAAGGACACTCCGCTCCTGGAATGTATGCAAGAGCATTTTTGGAAGGTAGAATGACTTCAAAACAACTAGATGGTTTTAGACAAGAAGTTAATAAAGAGGGTTTATCCTCATATCCTCACCCCTGGTTAATGCCAAACTTTTGGCAGTTTCCAACTGTATCTATGGGTCTCGGTCCTATAATGGCAATTTATCAAGCTCGTTTTTTAAAATATTTAATTAATAGAGGTCTTATAAAAGATGAGGGAAGAAAAATTTGGGTCTTTCTTGGTGATGGAGAAATGGATGAACCAGAGTCTTTAGGCGCTATTGGATTAGCAGCTAGAGAGAAATTAGATAATTTAATTTTCGTTGTTAATTGTAATCTACAAAGATTAGATGGACCTGTTCGAGGAAACGGAAAAATTATTCAAGAACTTGAGGGAAGTTTTAGAGGCTCTGGTTGGAATGTAATTAAAGTTATTTGGGGTACATACTGGGATCAATTATTGGCCAAAGATAAAACTGGTCTACTAATAAAACGAATGAATGAATGTGTGGATGGTGAATATCAAGCGTTTAAAGCTAAAGGTGGTTCGTACGTAAGAGAAAAATTTTTCGGAAAATACCCAGAACTTAAAGAACTTGTGTCAGCAATGACTGACAAAGATATATGGAGGCTTAATAGAGGAGGTCACGATCCACATAAAGTTTACTCTGCTTATCATGCAGCAATGGAGAATAAAGGTTCACCAACTGTAATTTTAGCTAAAACAATTAAAGGTTATGGGATGGGCAAAACAGGCGAAAGTGTAAATACTACTCACCAACAGAAGAAATTAGATGAGCAAGATTTACTATATTATAGAGACAGATTTAAAGTACCTTTAACTGATAAGCAGGTTAAAAATATAGAGTATTTTAAACCAGATGAAAACTCTGAAGAAATTAAGTATCTAAAGCATAGAAGATTAAAGCTTGGAGGTTTTATTCCTGAGAGAACATCATTCGCCAAGCAAATTAAGGCTCCTCCGAAAGATATTTTTGAGCTTTTCATGAAATCTACTGGGGAAAAGGAAATGTCCACTACTATGGCTTTAGTCAGAATGATGACGTCACTGTTAAGAGACAAAAATGTTGCTCCAAGATTAGTGCCAATTATTCCAGATGAAGCTAGAACTTTTGGAATGGAAGGTTTTTTTCAAAAAATTGGAATTTATGCTCATGAAGGACAAAAATACGAACCAGTAGACTCTGAACAACTAAGTTCTTATAGGGAAGATAAAAGCGGACAAGTATTAGAAGAAGGTATCAATGAATCGGGTGCAATGTCATCATGGATTGCAGCAGGGACTGCTTACACTAACCATGATATAGAAATGATACCGATCTATATATTCTATTCCATGTTTGGTTTTCAAAGAGTTGGAGACCTCGCTTGGGCTGCAGGAGACTCTCAGGCTAGAGGATTTTTAATCGGAGCAACAGCAGGAAGAACAACTCTTGCTGGAGAGGGTTTACAACACCAAGATGGGCACAGTCAATTATTAGCTTCAAACATCCCAAATTGTATTAGTTACGATCCAACATTTGCTTATGAGATGGCAACTATTTTTAGAGAAGGTTTAAAAAGAATGCATGAGAAAAAAGAAAATATTTTTTATTATATTACTGCAATGAACGAGAATTACTCTCACCCAGAAAAACCAAAAGGATGTGATGAGGGTATCCTTAAAGGAATGTATCTTTTTAAGGAGGGTAATAATAAAGGAAAAACAAAAGTCCAATTACTTGGCTCTGGAACAATTTTAAGAGAAATTATATCCGCATCAAAAATTCTTGATAAAGAATTTAATATTGATGCAGATGTATGGAGTGTTACAAGTTTTAATGAATTAAGAAAAAATGGTATGGAAATAGAAAGAATCAATCTTCTTAATCCAAATGTAAAACCAAAAAAATGTTATGTACAAGAATGTTTGGGGAAAAGAGAAGGTCCAATTATAGCTGCCTCTGATTATACCAGAGCTTTTTCAGATCAAATTAGACCCTATACAGATAAATCATTTTACTCCTTTGGTACTGATGGATACGGAAGAAGTGATACAAGAAAAAATTTAAGGAAATTTTTTGAAGTAGATAAAGAACATATAGTTGCTTACACATTAAGTGCGCTAGCTAAAGAGCAATTAATTGGATCCGACATTGCTGAAAAAGCAATTAAAAAGTTTAAGATAAATAAAGAAAAAGATTTTCCAGCAAATTTATAATATGGCTAACTTAAAAATTACAGTTCCAGATATGGGAGACTTTAAAGATGTAGAGGTGATAGAGGTTTTAGTTAAAAAAGGTCAGGTAATAAATAAAAATGACTCTTTGATTACAATAGAAAGTGACAAATCTAGTGTTGAGGTGCCCTCTTCTCACTCAGGAAAAATAGACAAAATTAATCTTTCTGTTGGTGATAAAGTTAATAAAGGTGATTTAATTCTAATTTTAAACTCTACCGAAGAAGAGAAAAAGATAGAAGAAAAAAAATTTGAAAAAGCAAGTATAATAGAACAATCAATTACTCAAAAAAAAAATATTAGTAAAACATCTATTTCTCCTTCGATTCAAAATGTAAAGAGCTCAGCTAGTCCAAAAGTAAGAAAATTTGCTCGTGAGCTAGGAGCAGATGTTTCTAAAGTTCCAGGCACTCAAAGATCTGGTAGAGTTTCAGAAAAAGATGTAAAGAATTATATAAAATCTCAAGTCACAGTAGACCATGGAAAAGTTCAAAAGAAAGAAATAATAAAATATTCAGAAGAATACTCTCATGAAGAGTTTGGAGAAGTGACTATTAAAGATATTCCAAGAATTAAAAAGCTCTCAGGTCATCACTTAGTAAAATCATGGACTGAAATACCACATGTTACTCAACATGAAGAAATAGATATAACTGAAATGGAACAATTCAGATCTTCTTTGTACGATTATTTTACAGGTGAAAAGATTAAAGTAACTCCTTTAGCATTTGTTGCAAAAGCTTTAGTAAGTGCTTTAAAAGAATTTCCAAATTTCAATGCATCGATAGATACTGTATCTCAAAAAATAATATATAAAAATTATATTCATATTGGATTTGCCGTGGACACACCTCATGGACTAATGGTTCCTAAAATTAGAGATGTGGACGAAATGAGTATTAAAGAGATAGGAGAAAAATTAAAAGAAACCAGTAATTTGTGCCGAGAACTTAAAATTGAAAAGAAAGAATTTTTTGGAGGCTCTATGACTATTTCAAGTCTTGGAGGAATTGGGGGAACTCATTTTACTCCTATAATCAACCCTCCTGAGGTTGCAATTTTAGGTGTGGGAAAAAGTTTTGATAAATTAATAAAAGTTAAAGATAGAATTATATCCAGAAAAATTTTACCGATATCACTTTCATATGACCATCGAGTCATTGACGGAGCTGAAGGAGCAAAGTTTTGTGTTTACCTGAGCAAATGCTTAGGTAAAGATTTTGCTTTTAAACTTGCTGTTTAATTAATTATAAAATAGTACAAATTATGAATAAAAAATTATTCTCACTTATTTGTGCTATCACTTGTTCGATAATTTGGGGATCGGCTTTCATTGCTCAGGATCTGGGTATGGATTACAATGGTCCGTTTACATTTACATTCGGAAGATTATTTCTTGGGTTTCTTACATTGTTGCCTTTTTTAATAATATTTGAGTATAAAAAAATTAAAAAAATTGTTTTAAAAAAAAAAAATATTTTAAATCTTTTTCTTATTGGATTTCTCTTGTCTATGGGAAATGTTCTCCAGCAGTATGCTTTACTTTACACTGACGTAGCTAATACAGCAGTATTCACTATTTTTTACGTAATTTTAGTTCCTTTTGTGGCATACTATTTCTTTTCAAAAAATATTCATAAATCTGTTTGGTTTTCAATAATCCTTTGTTTATTAGGAGGAGTTTTATTAACTGAATTTGATAATATCCAAGTTAGAATTGGTGATAGTATTGCCATTTTCAATGCTTTATTTTGGGCTTTTCACATTGTTTTCATTTCCAAATTTTTAAGAGTGTTTAATTTTCCGATTTCAATAGCTTGTTTGCAATGTCTAGTGGCCTCTCTTTTTGCTCTTCTACCGAGTTTAATTTTAGAGGATATTCAAATTTCAAATATGATTTTAGATGGAAAAGAAATGATTTATGCCGGTGTTTTATCAAGTGGCATAGCATTTTTATTACAAATTTATGGTCAGCAAAACTTATCGCCAGCGCCAGTTGCAATAATTTTTTCTCTTGAAGGTGTTTTTGCGTCTATATTTGGTTGGATAATTTTAAGCCAGTATCTTAATGAATTTAAAATTATAGGAATTATTTTAATATTATTTGCAGTTATTTTTTCACAATTAGCACCATTGTATGATAAAAAAAAATATGGACGAATCTAATCAAGGATTTATGAAACATTTAGGGGGTTTAGAGTTAAATAGAATTGATGACAATCAATATGAGTTTAGCGTAGAAGTAAAAGAAATACATTTAAACACTGGAAAGATTGCTCATGGTGGATTTTTATCTACTGTTGCAGATACAGGAATGGGCACTGCTGCACATAAAATAGCCGGGGATAAGAGGTGCGTTACTATTAATTTAAATATGAAATTTATTTCTGCAGGAATGCTTGGGGATAAACTTTTGGGAAAAGTAAAAATTTTAAAAAAAACTAAAACTTTAGTTTTTATTAATTGTGAAATTTATAATTCTAAAGAAATTATTGTTTCTGCATCTGGAACTTGGAAAATTCTTTAAATTTTTCTTCTATAATTTAAATAACCAAAAATTAATAAAAATATTGTAGCAAAAGGATAAACAATAACTTTGTTAGGTCTATCTGGATTTTCAATTTTAAAGTTACTAATAATATCTCCTATCTGAAAACCAGATTTTTTAGCTAAACCTTTCCAATTTAATTTGTTAATTGTAAGTTGACCATTCTGATCTGATAAAGATATTCCATACATCTCTAAGTTAAACTCATTTTCAAACTTACCTTTATCTATTACAAACAACTTATACCTGTCTCCATATTCAGTTACTCTAGTTACTTTGATATGTATTTCTTTTGAAGGGTCAAAAGATAAATTTTGAACATATTCAGCAGACAATTTCTGACTGTTAAACTTTGGATAAAATTTACTTAAAACAAAATCGGGTGCTAAAAAGGATAAAGAAATTATCAAAAATACAATAATCTCATACCATCTTAATTTATTAATAAACCATCTCTGTGTTGCAGAAGTAAAAACTAAAATTCCAATTAATGAAGTAGCGATTACTAGTAGAGCCTGCCAAATACTTTCAACCCCTATTAAAAGTAACTCGTGATTGAATAAAAATACTATAGGCAATATACCTGTCCTTAAACTGTACCAAATCGCTTGCAATCCTGTTTTCAAAGGGTCTCCACCAGAAATTGCTGCAGCAGCATATGAAGCTAGACCTACAGGTGGCGTAACATCTGCCATTAAGCCAAAATAAAATACAAATAAATGTACTGCTATTAAAGGAAATATAAAACCAGAAGCATTACCAACATCGACCAAAACGGTTGCCATGAGTGAGGCTACTACAACATAATTAGCTGTAGTTGGAAGACCCATCCCTAAAAGTAGACATAAAATAATGGTTAATAAGATTAAAATTACTACATTATCTCTAGCTATTGTTTCAATAACAATGATTAAATTGGTACTTAATCCAGTTGAACCAACTGCCCCAACAATTATTCCTGCTGTAGCTATAGCGATACCAACTCCAACCATATTGATTGCACCTTTTTGGAATCCAACAATGGTTTGGTTATACCATTCTGATAAGTTTTTTTTAAAATCTTTACTTTTTAACAGACGGTTAACTAAATTAACTAAAATTAATGAAATGGTTGCATAAAAAATTGAATAAGAGGCCGTATATCTCATATAAACAAGTAAAAAGATTAGTACAAAAATTGGGATTAAAAAGTGTAAGCCTGAAAAAAATGTTTTTTTAAAGTGAGGGACATCACTATCGTTCATTCCTTTTAATCCTAACTTTAACGCCTCTAAATGAGATATATAAAATAGAGATATATAAGAAATTATAGCTGGTAAAAAAGCGTGTTTTACAACTTCAAAATAAGTAACGCCAATAAAACTTGCCATGAC